>Ga0172378_10006828_pt1 | contig 10642 bp, 8 predicted proteins | sample GrowelOW332metaG_FD_119755 | JGI IMG/M metagenome (GOLD analysis project Ga0172378, IMG submission 119755) | Groundwater microbial communities from an aquifer near a municipal landfill in Southern Ontario, Canada - Pumphouse #3_1 metaG | ecosystem: Environmental > Aquatic > Deep subsurface >... | reverse complement strand
GAGTATTCAGTCATAGCGTTTAATTTATATGTTTTGCAACTTTAAAGATAAACGCTATTTTTTTATTTCCAAAAGTGAGGGATTAACTTTTCATATTTTGGTGGTTCAAAGATACATATTACAGTTGGCGTGCTGTATTTTTTATCGCTGCTGTATTTATGTTAATTTCGACTATTGTTATTATGTTCGTATTGCCCACTATCAAACCTACCTTTATGGGCAATTACAGGGCTTTAATGAAGTCAATTATTTCACTTGTAGTCAAATACCCATCTTTGTTATTATATTCTTCCAGAGCAGCTTTGGCCTTTGGTTCTTTTTTAGCAATGTGGTCAACACTGGCATTTAAGATGCAAATGGCTCCATTTTACGCGAGTAGTAATATTGTTGGAATGCTAGGAATTTGCGGAATAGTAGGAGCCTTATCAGCTTCTTTTGTAGGTAAATATGTAAAACAGGTTGGAGTAAGAACTTTTAATGTTATTGGATGTATTTTAATGTTTAGTGCATGGACTATATTTATATTAGCTGAAAATACTTACGGTGGAATAATTTCGGGTATAATTTTATTGGATATAGGTATGCAATGTATTCAACTTAGCAACCAAACTTCAATATTTGAGATATCTCCAAGTGCTTCTAGTCGTATTAATACAATCTTTATGACTATTTATTTTATAGGAGGTTCCTTGGGTACATTGTTGGCTGGTATAGCGTGGAAAATAAATAATTGGCATGGAGTGGCTTATGCAAGTATGATTTTAATTTTAGCCTCTCTTCTAGTTACAATAGTAGAAAGGTTCATTTCAAAACATCATTAAAGAATATATTATTGATTTTTAAAATTACAGATTACAATTATTTTAATAACTGAAATTTTCTTATTCAAGGAATTCACATTTCTCTCTTTTTATATAATTATACATATTATTTGTATTCACATTTGCAGTCAAAAAGAAATAAAATAGCCAGAATAAAAGCTAAATTTCTTAATTTACCCTTATCCTGACTATTGGCTATATATTGAATTTATGTGTTAAATTTGTTACATACCTTTATGTATAACAATACTGTATTTGGCCTAATTTATTCTGACAAGTATGTTGAAACTGCAGTAGTTCTACTATTAACATGTGATCTTAATGTTGATACTGCATTTAAAAAGTTTGTATTCCCTTCTTCTGTGGCATAATCTTTTAATAATGTGTAATATTTATCATATAAAGTATTCATTGTATCAGAAGTATATACATCATCTACAAAACTTTTTAAGTAAGCTTCATACTCATTTTTGTATTTGTCTTGTGTCATTACATAGTTAATAAGTGGCCATAAATTACTTACTTCAGAAAGAGATAGACTTAAACTCCTATTGTCATCATATAGAGCTTCATTATTATCCCATGGGATCCAATTTAATAAACCTGTTGAAGGATCATTATAAAGATAATAATTGTGGGTCATATTTCCATAAGTATCCCAATTCTGCATTACAGTGTTAGCAGCTAGCCATTTTAAGAATTTAGGCATATTTATAATTTTTTCTAAATTTGAGGCCCAAGTTATGGAGTCACTTTCACGAGTTTCATCATCATTTAAAGCATTATACAGGGCTAGTACATCAGAATAATCAGCTTCATCTTCATTAGATTTTTTTACAAATTGTTCTTCGCTATAAGTGTCTTTACCAAAGCTAGCAGCATTACCATCTGGTTTATAAAGATTTCCATCATCATCTCCAAATTGATCCTCTAATACTGTATCATCTACTTCTTCAACTAATGCGTAAACTCCATAAAATTCTAAGCCTTCTCCATGATTAACATATACAGCGCAAAAGCGAGTATGTGGAGCTACGACTCCAAATGAACGAAATAAATCAGCTGTTACTTTTTCGCGCATTAAAGATTGATCTTCAAAATTGTTATTCAGATTTAATTGTTTAAAACCATAAAAACGTTGGTTTTTAAGATCTGGATAATCATCTTCGTACTGGTCGAAATCAAATTTAAATGAAAGCTTTTTAGATCCAGATTGATATGCTCTTTGTAAACTTGAATTACCTTTATATCTAATTCCCACATGATACCATTCTATTCCATTGTAAAATAATGAGCAATCTGCCCAATCAGGATTATCAAAGGAAACGTTTTGAACATATCCAGCTTCATCTGTTTCTTGCCCCCCTATTTGACCTCCTTGTCCTGGTCCTCCCTGGATAGGCCCTCCTTGGCCTCCTTGAGGTCCGCCAATATTATTAGAACTTCCTAATAGAGTTGCTAAATTGGATTGCATAGCTTCCCATTTATCACTATCTATGACAATATCTAATCGCATAACACTTTCATCGTCAAAAACTACATCATAGTTAGGATCGACATTTTTTGTGTGAGTAGCCTCGCTCCAATCTGAATAATCTTCTTCTGTTATTTCATTGCTTGTATCTTCCAAATCATCGTTATCATCACTACAACTATATAACGACATTGTTCCACATAGGGTAAATACTACAATCATCAGTAATCTTAATTTTCTTCTCATTTTTATTTATTTTAGTGTTTATTATTGCTTTTATGTTGTAAAGAACCTTATTTTATATTTATTATAAAAATTAATTCTATGGAATGAGTGATTTTATCTACGAATCGGATTATTCTTGAGTGTAAAATTTATATCTAGAGGAAAGAAGTTTTTTTTATTACCTTTGTCATCATTGTTTAAGTAAAAGAATTAAGATTATGAAAGTAAAGAGCACAAAAGATATATTAGATAAATTGGAGATTAAGGCTTTGAATAAGATGCAACATGAAGCATTGAAAGCTATTGCAAATTCAAAGGACGTATTATTACTATCACCTACGGGAACTGGTAAGACCTTGGCGTTTTTATTACCATTGTTAAACTTTATAGATGATAGTTTGGAAGAAGTGCAGGTATTAATTCTCGTGCCTAGTCGTGAGCTTGCTCAACAGATAGAACAGGTTATCAGGCAAATGGGTACTGGACTTAAAGTAAATGCTGTTTATGGAGGACGTTCTGGTTATGAGGATAAGAAAGACTTGAAACATACTCCCGCTATCTTAATAGGAACACCTGGTAGAGTTTCTGATTTACTTAGGAAAGAAAGATTCTCAACTCATTATATTAAGACTCTTATTTTAGATGAATTTGATAAATCTCTTGAAATAGGTTTCGAAAATGAAATGGAAGATATAATTTATGAACTACCAAATCTTGAAAGGCATATCTTAACCTCAGCTACTCAAGGTATAGAACTTCCAGATTTTCTAGGTCTTAACAATCTTAAAATTCTCGATTTTTCGGATTCTAAGATAGATAAATTACAACTTAGAGGTCTAAATTATACAAATGAAGATATAGATGACCTTTTAATTGCCTTTTTATCTTATATGGGGAATAAACCAGGTATTATTTTTTGTAATTTTAAGAATACCATACAAGATATAAGTAACCTTCTTTATGAAAATAATATTGATCACGGATGTTTTTATGGAGACATGGAGCAGATAGATAGGGAGAGAACTCTTGTTAAATTTAGAAATGGTACTCTAAATATTATTATAGCTACTGATTTAGCAGCCAGAGGTCTAGATATTCCAGAACTTGCTTATATAATGCATTACCAGATGCCTCATAGAGAGGAGGAGTTCATCCATAGAAATGGTCGTACTGCACGAATGAATGCGGAGGGAACTGCTTATATAATGTATAATAGTAATAACAAAAGGGACTACCTAAGTGATGATATTATAGATGTAAAAATAAAAGAATTAAAGTCTAGTAAGCCTCTAACTTCAACTGATTCTTTGAAGGCTACTCTTATTATTGGAGGAGGTAGAAGAAATAAAATTTCAAAAGGCGATATTGCCGGTTTTGTTTCCAAGATAGGTGGATTAGATTTTAAGGAAATAGGAATGATTGAATTGTCCTCTGAGTGTTCTTATGTGGCTGTACCTAGGAGTAAAGTAGATTCCTTAATTTGTAATCTTAATAATAAAAAGCTTAAAACTAAAAAAGTTAGAGTCAGTTGCCTAGAATAGTCTCGGTTTATATGTTCCTAAAATGTGGTTATTTATAAATCCTTAAGTAATTTCTCTAATAGGCTAGAGGAGCCTATCCTAAAGTGAGAGGGAGTTAACCAAGGCTTTCCTAGTATTTCTTTTATAATACAAACATAGCGAAGTGCATTCTCTGTGCTACTCACTCCTCCAGCTATTTTTATTCCAACGATATTACCAGTTTTGGCTTGGTATTGTTTAATAGCTTGACACATTATGTAAGCTGCAGTTGGAGTGGCACTTATTTTAGACTTTCCAGTTGAGGTTTTTATAAAATCGCAACCAGCATACATAGCTGTAATGGCTGTGTTTGTTATTAGTTGTGGATCTTGAAGTTCGCCAGTTTCTAATATTACCTTCAACTTTACTTCTTTACAAGTCTTACGTATTGCTCTGAGTTCATCATATACCTTTTGATAATTCCCCTCAAAAACATCTCCTATATTTACTACTACGTCAATTTCCGTAGCACCATTCTTTATAGCCATCTGGCATTCCAGATGCTTTACTTCGGAAAATGTCTGAGAGCTTGGGAAGTTTCCACATACGCATACTCTTTTGATGTTTGTATTATTGCCAAGAGTTTTGTTCACTATATTAATAAAGTTGGGATATACGCAAACTCCTGCTACTTGAAAGTTATTTTGTATTTGTATGTTTAATAGGTCACTTACAAATTTTCTTACATTAAGATTAGTATCTGAAGATGTTAGTTTAGTATAGTCTAAACAGGAAAGACAAAGTTTTATGTACTCGGATGTATCTTCTGATTGATATTTAAGATTGAAGATCTTTTGAACTTCGATGTTGATTTTATCGGTATCAAAATTGCTTTGGTAGGTTTTTAAAACAGTATCTATTTGTGCCATGTGACGAGTTTTTTTTCAATTAATAAGATAACCAAATTTAGAGGTAAAATAGCTTAAAACAAAATATATAGGCAGTTAAATCTACTTTTGATATCTTAATGTAGAAGTATATCTAGCTATAGTTATTGCTGCGGATAGCAATGTGACTAGTTACTAATGAATATGGACTAATGAATATGGGCTAATGAATATGGACTAATGAATATGGGCTAATGAATATGGGCTAATGAATATGGGCTAATGAATATGGACTAGTGAATATAGAATGGGAAGTGAATTATATTATTCAGGGGAGGTGGATAGTATTGTTTTGTAGTTATTCCTTTTTGCTATATTCATAACCTTTACTATATATTCCAAATCAACGCTTTTATCGGCTTCAATAGCAATTGTTGGGTCTTCTGTGCCTTTAAGGATTTCTATGGCCTTAGATTCAAGAGAAGAGAAGTTAGTTACTTTGTGATTAAAGTAATAATTTATTTTTTTGTCTATAGATATAGTTACTTGAGGACGAGCAGAGGTTTGATTAGTACTCTTAGGTAATAATAATTTTAAGGCGTTAGGATTAATTAGGGTAGACGTAACCATGAAAAATATTAGCAGTAAGAAAACTATGTCCGTCATAGAGGACATACTAAAGTTTTTCTCTGTTTTTTTACATCTTCTTAATGCCATAGTTTTATACTTATCCTATTTGTTAGAATTTAATTCGTAAATTATATCCATAAATTCAGATGAAGAATCATCCATCTTGTTTATGATTTTGTTTATTGTAGCTGATAGAGCACTGCTTGCTACATTGCATATAATACCAACTATAAGGCCTGCAACTGTAGTTACCATAGCTGTGTAAATACCTCTTGAAAGTAAGGAGATATTTATATTATTCCCAGCAAGTGTCATATCGTAAAATGCTTGAATCATACCTAATACTGTGCCTAGAAATCCTACCATAGGACCTAAGGACCCACAAGTGGAAAGTGTGTTTAAGCCTCTTTCTAATTTTTCTATCTCCGAGTTAGCATTATTTTCTACAATTTTAAGAACTTCGTTAGCATTAAGTTTATGATGTATTATGCCCTTAATTAGCATTCTAGACATTGGAGAGTCCTCTGTTTTACAAATATCTATACATTTCTTTGTATGACCTAGTAATAATTCTGTCCTTATGCTAGCTATAAATTTATTATCTTGAATTGCGACTTTTCTAAGATACAACCATCTATCAAAAAATATAAATACTGCAATTATAGATAGGATTAAGATGGGTATCATTAACCAACCCCCCTTGACTATCATCTCAAATACATTCATTTGTTCAGGGTTTACAGACATAATTTTAATTTTTGATTATAACTTATAGCTTTATATAAAAATAGGATTTTTAATTACCCAAAAGATATTTTGAGAAAATTAAAAATCCTATAATAACTAAGTTGTTTTTATTTTTTAGATCTACTTAATTTTTTAGGATCTTTGTTAGCAGATTTTTTTTCATTTCTTGTTATCAAATCATAGGCAATTGGAGTAGCTATGAAAAGAGAAGAATATGTACCTACTACAACACCTATTAATAATGCGAATACGAATCCACGAATAGAAGTTCCTCCGAAGATAAATATTGCTACTAATACTACTAATGTAGAAAGTGATGTACTAAATGTACGTCTTAAAGTAGAATTCAAAGCAAGGTCTGAAAGTTCGTTTCTAGCACGTTTAGGATATATGTTTATATATTCCCTTATACGGTCAAAGATAACCACGGTATCATTAATAGAATATCCGACGACGGTTAATATGGCTGCAATAAACGATTGGTCAACCTCAAGAGAGAATGGTAATACTCCAGCAAATAATGAGAATATACCTATAACTATTATTACATCATGCATTAATGACATAACAGCTCCAGCACTATATTGCCATCTAGAGAATCTCATCATAATATATAAGAATATTATAATTAGAGCAATAAATACCGCTTTATAGGCAGATCTAGCAACATCACTTGCAACTGCTGGTCCAACTTTATGAGATTGTTGTAAATTAACAGTGTTAAATTCTTTTTCTGTAGTACCTTCTTTTAAGTAAGATGTTAAACCTTGGAATAATAAGTCTCCTACATGTTTATCTGCTTCGGCTCCTTCTTCGTCTATATTAAATTTAGTGGTTATCTTAACTTGTTCATCTCCACCAAAAGTTTTAACCTCTGGAGCAGCTTCAAAGACATCTTTTAAACTAGTAGCAACATCCTGTACATTGACTGGTTGATCAAATTTAACAACATATGTACGACCTCCTACAAAGTCAATACCTTTATCAAGACCACGAGTAGCAATAGAAGTAATACATATTACTAGGATAATACCAGATATGATATAAGGAATTTTTTTAACTTTAAGGAATTTTATATGAACATTACTCAACCAATTTTTGGTATATTTTGTGCTAAATGTTACTATCTTATTGTTTTTAGATGATCTGTCTAATATAAGACGAGAAATAAATATGGCAGTAAATAAAGAAGTAAAGATACCAATAATCAATGTTGTGGCAAAACCTTTTATAGGACCTTCACCATAATAGTAAAGGATAAAACCTGTTAATAAAGTTGTAACATTACCATCAATAATGGCTGAATAGGCATGATTATATCCCTCTTTGATGGCAAGTTTCATTCCCTTACCTCCTTTTAATTCCTCAATAATTCTTTCGTAGATAAGTACGTTTGCATCCACGGACATACCCATTGTTAATACAATACCGGCAATACCTGGTAAAGTTAATACAGCTCCAAATGATGCTAATATACCAAATATAAAGAATAAGTTGACAAGCAATGCGATGTCAGCTGCAAAACCTGCACCCTTGCTGTAGAAGAATAGCATATAAACCAAGATAAGACCAAATGCTATTATAAACGACCACATACCTGCTGTAATAGATTCACGTCCTAAAGATGGACCTACAACCTCACTAGCAATGACATGTGTTTTAGCCATTATTTTACCAGATTTTAATATGTTTGCAAGGTCCTCTGCTTCTTGTATTGTGAAATTTCCTGAGATTGAAGAACTACCACCTGAAATTTCTCCATTTACATTAGGAGATGAAGCTATTTTACCATCAAGTACGATAGCTATACAATGACCTACATTTTCTTTAGTCATTTTAGCCCATTCTCTAGCGCCTTGTCCATTCATGTTCATAGATACACTTGGAGTAGCACTACCTTTACTATCAAAAGTTTTACGAGCATCAGTTACAACAGAACCATCTAATCTAGCTTTACCTGTAATAGGGATTTTAATAGCATGAAGTCTTATGAAGTTATCATCATTAGGTTTCATTTCCCAAACTAATTTTGCATTTCTTGGGAATAAAGATTTTATTTGAGGTGTCGCTAATAATTTGTTTACTTTTGCTGTATCTTTTAAAGCAGCATAACCAATGCAAGAACCTTGAACAGCTTGACTTTGACTAGTTACATTAGGACGTAATATTGCAAATAATGGATTTTGTTTAAGATATAGTTTATATTGATCGTCTTTATTAAGAGAGTCTTTGGCAAGACTTGAGATTAATGAATTGGAATCTTTCTTAACTTCTTTTGAAGTCTCAGACATATTTTTTTCATCATCTTTTGCTGCTATTTTAGAATTGTCAGCAGCTTCTTTAGCCTCTGCTAATACTCTAGCTTCTTTATTTGCTTGTTCTAGATATTTTATAAAATCAGGATTATCAAATGTTTCATAGAATTCAAGTACTGCAGCTTGCTCTAGTAAATTCTTAACACGTTCTGGATCTTTTATACCTGGAAGCTCAATAACGATACGTCCATATATATCTGATTTACGTATGTTAGGTTGAATTACTCCAAATTGGTCAATACGATTACGTAAAACAAGAAAAATATTATCAATGGCACTATCAGTTTCTTTTCTTAGTATACTAAGAACTTCTTCGTTAGTTGCACCAACTTTGATTTTACTTTTTAAAGGGTCTTTAGTGAAAATGTTTGCATCAGCTAAAGAAACATTTGGAGAGTATTTTTGATAAGCTTCTCCGAATAAAGTAATGAAATCATCAGAACTTCCTTCTTTACGAATTTGTTTTGCTTCATTTATTGCCTTTTTAAAGCTAGCTTGTTGATTATTTTCTGATAAAGCAACAATTACGTCAGCAACATCAACTCCCATGGTAACATTCATACCACCTTTAAGGTCAAGACCCATATTCAATTCGAGTTCTTTACACTCCTTGTATGAGAATTTTGCTAGTCCAAGAATGTTATAAACAGTTTGGTTTGATATGGAATCTAAATATTCCTTCTCTGTTCCCTGGCCACTTTCGGCGTAAACCTTAGCAACATTTTCTACTTGACTTGTCTTGAATGTAAAAGACAACTGATAAATACTCACTAATCCGATTAAGACGGCGAGTAATGTAATAGCTCCTTTGTTTTGCATTTTACAATGATTTTTTATATAACTAATTCTAAAATTCAATATTTATCTCTCTGAATTTTAATTCTAGGAATAGAATCCAAAATTACAGAAACATGTTCTAGTGCACAAAATTATAATATTTTTTTAATAAATCCATATAAATTTCACATTAATTAATACCTGATAAAAAATAAATGTTAACAAGTATCAATTATTTCAGTAAGTCTTACTTCCTAAATATTCTTTTTTGATTTTCTAAAGGTAAGAGTATTGTTGGAAAAATTAATATCTACATTGTGAGTAATGCAAAAGTCACAGCCAATTAGTCCTATGATTTTACGTCCTATTTGTTTCTGATACATATTGTTTACATATTGGAGATCCATGGCGATTACTTGAACGTTTCTTATTGTGGTATTAGCTATCTTTAATTTCTTGATGGTCTTAACTTCTATATCTGTTATTTCTCCATTTATACTTCCTGAAACAGGGTGTATTGAGTTATCCTCTGTTTCAGAGGCGATAATTGTTTTATCTACAACAGAGACAGAAGCTCCTGTATCTATGATAACATCCCCTTCTGTATCATCTATTTTTATGGGTAACAATATATGATAACTATTATCTTCAAGTGTTACTATTTCAAATTTTATTTCAGTTTTGGTAAATGATAATTTTTTGTCGTAAGGATGTTTATAACTAGATTTCATATGTATAATCTTAAACTATTTAATTTATATATTAAGTATAAAATTCCAAACTAGTACTAAGTGATTGTTTGTTAAAACCGACTATATAGAAATTTAATCTTAAATTTTATCAAAGATAGAAAAGATTTTGTATAAAAACCCTTATATCTAAAAAAAAGAAGAGGTTACTTATTAGGTAACCTCTCCTTATTAATTAGAAAATGTTATTAAAACATTTTCATATCATCAAGAACTTTTAATACTTTTTCAACTGAAGCAGCTGATTCTTTAAGTAATTTCATTTCTTCTTCGTCAAGATCTATTTCTAGAATTTTTTCTATACCATTCTTACCAAGGACAACAGGAACACCAAGATAAAGATCTTTCATTCCGTATTCACCATTAAGATGAGCACAAACTGGAACAACTTTTCTTTGGTCGCAAACAATAGCTTCAACCATTTGTGCAGCTGCAGCACCTGGAGCATACCAAGCAGAAGTACCCATTAATTTAACAAGTTCTCCACCACCAGTTTTTGTACGTTGAATGATAGCTTG
>Ga0172378_10006826_pt1 | contig 10643 bp, 13 predicted proteins | sample GrowelOW332metaG_FD_119755 | JGI IMG/M metagenome (GOLD analysis project Ga0172378, IMG submission 119755) | Groundwater microbial communities from an aquifer near a municipal landfill in Southern Ontario, Canada - Pumphouse #3_1 metaG | ecosystem: Environmental > Aquatic > Deep subsurface >... | reverse complement strand
TCAGCATCTGCAGTCCCATAAACAGGAAGTTCTGCCTGCTTCCGATGAAAACAGCGGAGAAGAACAAAAACCTGAAAACCTGATTGTGGAACAGTTAGTAAGTTTTGACGACATTTCGTATGATAAGCATGCCGATGTTCTGTACGATCTGGCCGCACAGGCTGTTGCGCATCTGCATTCGTATCTCCCGTCCGAAACAGAGGTATACAATGTCGTTCACTATTACCGCAGGGAACTGGCCGCAGTCATTCATACTCAGATGGTTATACAGAAACAGAACAATACGGTTACTACGGGGTATAATGCAAAAATAACAGCCGGTTTTACGGAAATCCGCAACACCGCATACACGGTAGCGGAAGATCAGAACACGCTCGACATATTCGATGCATCGTTCGACCGTTCAAAAATCAAAACAATAGTATTCGGAAACTTTCACCGCTGTCTCTATTCTGTCTGCAAGTTCGATTCCGATCCGGAACGCCGTTTTGCAGCCTTCCTTGAAAGCGACAGCAGCGGGTGTCGTAAATGGTTCAAGCCGGTAAAAGGGCAGATCGGCATTCATTACCGGCAGCCGCTGGATGTTGTTGCAGCCTCTGCTGAAAGCAACGCTGATCTGTTATCCGATTCTGAGTATGTTCCCGACTTTATTGCAGAGTTTCCCGATGTATACATGATGGCCGAAGTCAAAGCGCAGAATGAACTGACTGATTCTGTCGTACTTGCTAAAAAGGATGCCGCCGTCCTCTGGTGTCGGTATGCCTCTGAACATAATGAAAAATCAGGACAGAAACCGTGGATATACCTGCTCATCCCCGATACGGAAATCAGCGACAACCGGACGCTGAAGTACTATCTGCAGTTTGAAGGAAAAAATGAAAATACGTAAAATTACTTTTACAAATCATCCCATACTCTCAAATTTAACACTCGATTTTACGGATAGAAATGGAAAAACAATAGATACAATTATTCTTGCAGGTGAGAACGGTGTGGGTAAGTCTGTCATACTGAATGCGATATACTCTTTTTCAAATTTGCAACTTGAAAATGAAAAAAAGAGATGAAAGAAGAGATTTTGAAATAGAATTATCAGATCAGGAATATGAAGTACTGAAAAACAGTAGTAATTTTAAACAATATTTTACGAAACAGATACACAATAACATTGTGACGCTTCATATTAATTATTCGATTATTAATAACTGGGATCAGATTAAAATCGAATGTGAAAATTCAGACGGTCCTATACACGGGATTCCTGGAAGACTGTTTTCAACAGACGAAACGAGGACTGTTTTAAAATGTCTTTTCTCGGATGTGGAAATTAATTTTCCACCAAACCAGATTACGTCAGTTACATCAATGAATCTTGATTCCAAAGAGTTTAAAAGCAAGAAATCGACGACAAATTTAGCTTCTGAAGTCGCTCAGTTGCTGGTCGATGTTCAATCACAGGATGCTTTAGATCTTAATAATTGGGTACGTGTTCATAAAGGAGTCGCTCCGGGAGATGATCAGATTGATGTTCGGATGAGGCGTTTTATCAGTGCATTCAATTATATGTTTCCTAAGAAAAGGTATAAAACGATTAGGCCTGTTAACAGTCAGCATGAAATTATCTTTGAAGAAAACGGACAGGAAATGTCTATTTCCGAGCTCAGTTCGGGCGAAAAACAGATCGTATTCAGAGGGGGCTTCCTTTTAAAAGATCAGAAAAGTTCTCAGGGTGCTCTTGTTCTAATTGATGAACCTGAAATAAGCCTGCATCCCCGCTGGCAGATGAAGATACTTTCGTATTTCAAGCGACTATTCTCGGACGAAACGAAGCAAACATCACAGATCATTGTTGCGACACATTCTCCTTTTGTCATTCATAATTCAGACCGGTACAATGATAAAGTAATTGTTCTGCAGAAAAAAGATGACGGAACAGTACAGATTCCTGAAAAACCGGAATTCTATGGGTGGACTAAGAGATACATGAAGCTTTTTCACTGGAAAACTTACCAGTTTTTGATACCACAACTATATTTGTAGAAGGAATTACGGATGAAAAATATTACAAGAAAACTGCGGAATTATTCGGATTCGATCAATCACATATAGTTATAAAGTGGATAGGATCCTTAAATAAAAGTAGCACCGCTGTAAATACTGGCTTTCCTGGATTGAACAGTGCCTATAGTTTTTTTAAAAGCAATTCTGACTTGCTTCCGGGAAAAGTAGTATTGCTGTATGACTGTGATACGAAAAAAACAGAAGAAGTAAATGACGAAGGGAATGTTATTGTCCAGTGTATGGTTAATAATCCTTCTAATACGATCTATACAATAGGTGTGGAAAATCTGCTTGTATTGCCAGCCGATTTTCCTTTCAATGATTTTTATAAGATAATCTCCAAAAAAGATGGTTATGGTGCCGAGAGTTCTATACATGAGCTTGATAAGACAAAATTGTGCGATCATATTTGTTGCGACTTACCTTTAGAGGGGCAGAAAAAGATTCTTATCAATCTTAAGAAGGAATTTGATCGCATAGCAAAGATAATTAAATAACAGGGAAAATTTGATGATGGTTTTTGTGGCGGGAGATAAAGATGGAAGCAGAGACTGAAACTAAAAAGCCGTACGAATATATCTCAGAGATAACTTTTAATACGAGCGGGAAAGTATCGGTCAAACAGAATGATATAGTTGTTTTTGTCGGCCCGAATAATGCCGGAAAAAGTCAGTCGCTGTGGGACATGTACGGATTATCGGAATCAAAGAAAAAACCGGTTGTAGTCACGGTGGATTATTACTCACTGCCGGCCAGAAGAAAACATAGGTATTTAAAATCCGATTTCCGTGATATATTTTAGTTGCAACACAAAGCCATATCAGGCAGATTGCAATTGGTATTTTTTACCGGAAAACAATAAAAAATTATCTGGCCGCTTCATGCAGACGGTCTGTGTGATTATAAATAAAAAATATGTGAAGCAGCTGAAATAAGGCGTTAAAAAGTGTACAGTGAATGTCGGATGCGTTCTCCGGAGTTTGGATATACTCGGTGAGAAAGGAGTTGTTCAGTTGGAATGGGTTGATAAAATGAATCAGGTTATCGACTATGTTGAAAATCATCTGTGCGGTGAAATCGACACAGATAAGATAGCCGGAATTATGGCGTGTCCGTTTGCAATATTTCAGCGTTTTTTTGTTCAGGTAACAGGTATTCCTTTGTCCGAATATATCAGGCGGAGAAAACTGACCTGTGCCGCATATGAACTTCAAAACACCAGTGAAAGGATTATCGACATTGCCATAAAATACGGCTATGAATCTGCCGACTCATTTTCGGTTGCATTCAAGCGTATGCATGGCGTTGCGCCTGCTATGGCCCGAAGACTTGAAACAAATTTGAAATTCTTTTCCCGCCTCAACTTCACACTCATAATAAAGGGGGTATTCGAAATGGACTATCAGGTAGCAGAACGGAAATCTTTTAAAGTTGTCGGAAGAAGGCTTGTCACACCGGAGGGCGGCGGTACATGGGCTGTGTGTAAAGCTGACGGCAGTTATGAAAAAATCCAAAGCTTCGGAAAAGAAGGGCAGGAAACACTGGGGTTGTGCTTCGGATTTGACGCTGCAGGCCGCAACGATTACATGGTCGGCATAGAATGTGCGGTCGATCAGCAGGGGTTTGACAGTTACATGTATCCGGATTTACAGTGGCTTGTATTTTCGGCAGAAGGAAAAATATCGGAAAATGTTCTGGGAAATACATGGAAACGGATTCATGAAGAATTCCTGCCGCAGAGCAAATACAGGCAGTCTGAATATCCCACAATAGAATCATATAAAGTATGGAATCTTGAGTCCGATAGATGTACCGTGGAAATCATGATTCCCATTGAATAAAGCAGGAATACATGCGTGTTGATTTTATACTGTATTTAAACGGGGGAATCTGCGGATATGGATACTAAAAGGGATAGATTATGATAACACTCAGCTTTATACTTACGGCACTGGTTGTAGTCCTCATACCCGGTACAGGTGTTATATACACCATAAATACGGGATTGTCAAAAAATGCAAAATATGCCGTGGCTGCAGCAGTGGGATGTACGTTCGGTATTGTACCTCATATGGCAGCGTGCATTCTGGGACTTTCCGCAATAATGAATATGAGTGCGGAAGTCTTTATGATAATAAAATATGCAGGAGCGGCGTACCTTCTGTATCTGGCATGGAAGACATGGACAACGGCAGGAAGTATAGAATTCGGCAGGGATACCATTGCACCGCAGTGTATACATGTTGCGGCAAAAGGGATTGTGCTGAACTTACTGAATCCGAAGCTGACACTGTTCTTCCTTTCATTTCTGCCTCAGTTCATACCTGCAGGGGCAGAAAACAAAACAGAATGTATGATTATATTAAGCCTTATCTTTATGGTGATGACGCTGGTACTGTTTACCGGGTACGGGTTACTTGCCGCAGTAATCAGGAATCTTGTTGTACAGAGGAAGAGCATCATGAAAAATGTCGGGCGCGGTTTCGCATGCATCTTTGCAGGACTTGCCGTAAAACTCGCGCTTGAAGACAGATAGACTTACGCATCCGAACGGGAAAATGCATTTTTCATGAGACAGCCTGATTCGAACAGAACATTGTTCAGCACCGTCTGCTTTTTCGCAGAGCGCCGCAATAATCCTGTTTGTCCAGTGAAAATTCTCCGTTGAAACTTCTTTCGTTGTGTTTGAAAGATACTCAGGCGTGGTATTGCAGTTCGTGCAGAAGGGCACCAGTGCGTAAAACACATTCGAACTGAACGCAGTCCGTTCAACGATGCTGCAGCACTGTGGCCCGTATGGGCGTCTTGTGCACCGATGGACGATGTGGTAAAAATGTCTGTCGTGCTGCGCACATTTGAGCATATTATTACAATCTGCGGGCAAAAAACAGAAGCCGATAGTATAACAGAATATCCGGACAGCCTTCACAAAATGCTGTTCCTTTTTGAATTTGAATGTGTTGATTGTGTAGTCTGTTTCCGCTTGTCTTTTTGTCTGAAGTAAAGTACACTTTAGATTGGTCAGACTAAGGATATTGACTATGTATATACCACGGGCAATAGAATTACGCATACGGCAGCTCAGCCGGGATTATCCTGTCATTATGGTCTGTGGACCGCGGCAAGTGGGAAAGACTACAATACTTCTGCATCTGGCCGACGGGGAGACGTCAAAGCGGACGTATGTTTCACTTGATGATACGGATGCCAGGTATCTTGCGAAAACGGATCAGAAACTGTTTTTTCAGACATATCCGCTTCCCGTTCTTATCGATGAGATTCAATATGCGCCTGAGCTGTTTCCGTATATAAAACTGCTTGCCGACACAAAGAAACTTGCCGGCGGTATATGGCTCACCGGATCACAGAAATATCAGATGATAAAGGGAGTGAGTGAATCACTTGCGGGACGCATTGCGGTTGCCGATATGTACGGGCTTTCTGTTGCAGAGTTGTATCGTACACCTCTGCATACGTTTTCTATTGATTTACCTGAACTGCTTGAACGGGAACGGAGTGGAAAATATCCTCATATCGATGTTCATACTGCCTACACTCTTATGTATCACGGAAGTCTTCCTAAAACAGCGTCGGGAGAAATTACCGACATACCAACATATTATGCGAACCATGTGCGTACCTATGTTGAGCGTGATATACGGGAGCTTGCCGGAATTACAAATACACTTTCGTTCAGCCGGTTTCTTTCGTCACTTGCTGCCCGCTGTTCGCAGCAGCTGAATTATGCGGAATGTGCACGTGATGCGGAAATCTCGGAACCGACTGCCAAAAGCTGGGTAAATGTGCTTATCTCGCTCGGTATTGTCTTTTTGGTACATCCTTATTTTTCCAATGCACTGAAACGGATTACGAAAACCCCAAAATTGTATTTTCATGACTGCGGACTTGTTGCATGGTTGTGCAGATGGCTTTCCCCTGAAACGTTTGAAGCTGGAGCTATGAACGGAGCGCTTATGGAAAATTTCGTTGTTTCTGAAATATGGAAATCATATGCGAACAATCTGCGTGAACCTCCGGTGTGGTATTACCGTGACAAAGAGAAACATGAAATAGATCTGCTTATTGAAGAGAACGGAAAACTGCATCCCGTTGAAATAAAGAAAGCAGCTTCGCCGTCAGGCGATATGATTTCATCGTTCGGTGTACTTGATAAGCTTGCAATTCCCCGCGGCAACGGAGCAGTTGTGTGTCTTGCAGACAGGCCTGTACCGGTTGACCGGGAAAATGTTGTTATTCCGCTCGGACTGATATAGGGCATATCTAAAAACTCACTTTCGGTGACTTTTTAGATATGCCCTATACAGAAAGGAGTACGTAAATGCCTTCCGCAGTACAGGTAAAAACACTTGCAAATTCTCATTACACCGGCGGCGACGAACAGATCAATACTGTTGCGCTGAAGATTGCAGCGTCGGAAGCGCGGCAGGGCTGAGCTATACGGAGAGTGCAAAAGCGGCAGAAGAAGTTATAAAGACAGTGACAAGTGATGAAACTGATGCAGCATTGAAAGAGCGTTCTGTAATGACGGAACAACTTAGGAAACTTACCATGCAGAGATAAACGCATAATTGCCGGAAGAGAGAAATCATCATACTGTTTTACCGTCCCGGTTTTGTTGATGCGTTCAGAATGAATAAAGATCGGCAGAGCAGGAAGACGATAGAGGAACATCTTGCTATAATCTTATTTGTAATAAAAGTGAAAATATGTCTGTCCAAATTGCCTGTATCTGTTATACTGTTACGGGTATATGAATGCGGGTAGTGATGAATCCTGAACTTTCCTGTCAGGAAGGCAACAGGTTTGTCGATACTGTCGGGGAGGATACAATCATAAAAAAGGTAGCAGTTATTGGTGCCGGAATTTCAGGGCTTTCTGCAGGCATTTATGCGCGGCAGAGTGGATTCGATGTAACTATTTATGAAAGTGATTCACTTCCGGGAGGGGCTTCGACCAGCTGGAGAAGAAAGGGGTATTTGTTTGAAGGCGGTATGCACTGGCTGACCGGCTCTTCTGCACAAACACCGCTGAACAGACTCTGGTGCGAAGTCGGCGCACTGGGCGGCAGTGTAAAGGTCTATAACCGGGACCTGTTTCAGGTGTTTGACTGGAACGGCAGGACTGTTTACCTTTATCGTGATCTTGAAAAGCTCCGCCGTCATTTTCTGGAACTTTCGCCGGAAGACACAAAGGTAATCAACCGGCTGTGTAAAGATATCCGTAAATTTACAAAAATCAGTATGCCTGTAACAGATATAAAAGGTGTGCGGGTAAAATACAAATCTTCCGTATCGCTGCAGATGCTTTCTGGAATACTGCCTGCTTTGCCATCTATGCTTTTTTATTTTAACCAGACTGTGGGAGAATATATAAAACGGTTTAAGAGCCCTCTTCTGCAGATGATGATTAAGAATATTGTCGGTCCCGATTACAGTGCCGGTGCCCTGCTTTTTACGATTGCGACGCTTGTTTCCGGTGACGGCGGATATCCTGAAGGCGGGTCTGTCGGTATGGTAAAAAGAATGGCGGATTACTTTGAGCATCTGGGCGGTAAAATTATGTACAACAGCGCTGTGGACTGTGTGAGTGTCTGCGGCGGAGCAGCGGACGGTATTCGTATTGGGAATGAAACAATTCCGGCGGATGCAGTTATTGTTACCCGCGATACGCTTTCTGCCGTTGATACATTGTTCTGTCCGCCGCTTGTTGAGCCGTGGACTAAACGGATGCATAAAAATGTCGTACCGCTGCTCAATACGTTTGTCTGTGCGGGAGTGGAAGCGGATCTGTCCGGTCTGCCGGAAAGAATACAGTTCGTACCGGATCATCCGTTTTTATGCGGAGGAATACCACAGCCGATTATCCTGGTCTGTAATTATGCGGACTTTGAAGGATATGCACCGGCCGGCTGTACGGCTGTTACTTCGTGTATTATCGGAGACAGTTATGATTTCTGGAAAGCATGCAGAGCGGACGGTACTTATAAAGCGGAAAAAGAAAAACTTGCAAAAGCTTTCATACAGATACTGGCGGAAAAATATCCGCAGACTGCCGGAAAAGTTGCTGTATGGGATGTAGCGACGCCGCTGACCTATGAACGGTACCTTGGTTCCTGCAGGGGATCCTGGATGACTGTTCTGGGAAAGGGCCTGAAATATGAAAGTTATCCGTCGAAGCCGAAAAGTATTAAAAATGTTTATTTTGCAAGCCAGCGTCTGAGGAGTCCCGGCGGGCTGCCCATCGCTGTTGATTCGGGGCGCCGGGCCGTTCAGTATTTGTGCAGGGACACCGGTTCTGTGTTTCAGGGGGATATTTAGAGGCAGTTACGCGGTTTCTTCGCCCGGCCTTACCGTATCTGCGGGCCGGGAGGGGCGGTACCTGATTCTTTTTGCATATTTTGGCTTTCTAAAACAAACCTTTAGTGATATACTGGATAAATTAGAGTGTTTATCGTGGAAATCATCGACAATGTCCGGCATCTGCTTAAAGACAACCTTACAGACGAACTGCAGCCTCATGCAAAACTTTCTATAGCTGCCGCATCTTTTTCAATGTATGCGTTTAATGAACTTAAAAAGCAGCTTGAAGGCATCGATTCTCTCCGTTTTATTTTTACGTCTCCGACGTTTACGACGGAAAAAACACCGAAGGAAAAACGTGAATTCTATATACCTCGTCTTGACCGCGAACGGGCAGTGTGCGGGTCGGAATTTGAAATAAAACTCCGCAACGAAATGACACAGCAGGCTGTTGCACGGGAATGTGCGGACTGGATACGGAAAAAGGCGTCGTTCAAATCGAACAGAACGCAGTCCGCCATTCAGGGGTTTATTCACATACAAAAGGAAACACCTGTCGCCTATACGCCGCTTGCCGTCATTAAATAGTACGAAAGCCGGAACAGGAACGTGCTGGTGCTTCTGTCCCAAAAAACTTGCTGCAAACTGGAATACGTTCCGTGAAAACTATGTCAATAATCCGGTTGCTGCCGACCGGTTTGCCTATACGGTGCTGTTCCATACGGATTTGTCGCGGAACGGCGGAGACTCGAACGGAATAGACCTTTCCCGCCTTAACTGTGCGAACTATGATCTTGTCGTCATCGACGAATCGCACAATTTCAGGAACGGAAGCGATACGGTTTCAAAAGTTGCAGGGAAAGAAGAGAACAGGTATCTGCGCCTGATGAACAGGGTGCTGAAGCCGGGAGTGAGGACGAAGGTTGTTATGCTTTCGGCAACTCCGGTAAACAACCGGTTTACTGATTTGAAAAATCAGCTTGCGCTTGCCTACGAAGGGAACTCCGGTGTTCTGGGGGAGAAGCTCCACATATCCCACTCTATAGAGGACATATTCCGCAGTGCGCAGAAGGCGTTCAACGACTGGAGTAAGTTACCGGGGGAAGAAGTACGTCATATGTAAAAGTAGTATGTGAAGACTTGTGCAAATCAAGCTCTCCTGTGTTATACTAATTGACAACAATATTAAAATTCTGTGTGTGAAAAGTCGGTGGATGTATGACAAAAAATGAAATCGCAAAGCAGGTACTTTCTACAACCGGAGGTATAGCAAAGACGGCAGACTTCCTGAATGTCGGTCTGGATATAGATTACTGCTCAAATTACAATATGGCGTGTTTTATTTTATACCCCGGAGGATTTATCTGGACTTTGGATTGATAAAAATGTAGCAGAAATTCTTGACGACTGCAGAAATATGAAAATGCTTGCAGGATATGAAAACAGTGTTATTAATTCAAGAGACGTTTACTCTATTGATACCACAGGTGAATCAGAAAAGAAAATCTACGAGACATGGAAAGAACGAAGTTCTGCGTTGCGACAAAACGGGTTTATAAATTTTGCTCAAAAAACTGATCAAATCGCAGATTTTTATTTACAAGAATCCGAACGAAATAAAGCATTAGCTGAGCCAGAGAATTTTGGAGAGTAAAAATGACAGATATGTCCCTTTCTGGGCATGAATCTAACTTGCTGGATAATGTATTGAAAAAAAATTGTGTCTGTATTTAGTGTCGTTCTAAGAAATTACCGCAGAATAGGCACTAGCTGCAGTGAAAGCTAACTTGCCGGTAACTTGCTGAAAGAAGAACAGGAGCAGTAAATGCCGGATAAAAAGAAAAAAGAAGTAACTATCAGAAGTTCTGCCGCAGAATATTTGACATACATTGCCTCTGTCGGCGACAGTAACAGAAGCTATGAAGTCCGGTACGAGGATGAAAATATATGGCTGACACAGAAAATGATGGCAGCTTTGTATGATGTAGATGTGGGGACTATAAATGAGCAAATAAAGAACATATATACAGACGATGAATTGACGGAAGAGGCAACTATCCGGAAATTCCGGATAGTTCAGACGGAAAATACAAGACAGGTAACCCGTGAAGTTAATCACTACAACCTTCAGATGATAATTGCAGTCGGATTCAAGGTAAATTCCGAACGTGCCGTTCAGTTCCGGAAATGGGTGAACAAAATTGCAAGTGAATATACGATAAAGGGATGGGTAATGGATGATGTCCGTCTGAAAGAAGGGAC
>Ga0172378_10006825_pt1 | contig 10643 bp, 7 predicted proteins | sample GrowelOW332metaG_FD_119755 | JGI IMG/M metagenome (GOLD analysis project Ga0172378, IMG submission 119755) | Groundwater microbial communities from an aquifer near a municipal landfill in Southern Ontario, Canada - Pumphouse #3_1 metaG | ecosystem: Environmental > Aquatic > Deep subsurface >... | reverse complement strand
TTTATGAAAATAGAGAACTGCATTTAATGCATGCTTCACTTACACTGAAGAAAGTGATTATTGATTCTCGCCCATTATGTATGCAAATATCAGCTCCACGATATGTAGGGCTTCGCATCTGGCGTATTAAATAAATTAAATGAAGGATCTATCACATCAAGATAAATTACCCTAAAAGAGAAAAAAGAGCCAAATTATTTGGTCAATATAAAGATTTATAGTAAATTTGCACCCGCTATTACGAGCTAATAGCAAATTCAAATCCATATTAAAAATAAAAGAAATGGCAACAAAGATTAGATTGCAAAGAAATGGTCGTAAAAACTATGCTTTTTATAGCATCGTAATTGCTGACGTGAGAGCTCCACGTGATGGTAAATTCACAGAGAAGATTGGTACATTCAACCCGAACACCAATCCAGCCACTGTAGATTTGAACTTCGAGCGCGCCCTTTATTGGGTAAATTGTGGTGCACAACCCACTGATACTGTTCGTAATATCCTATCAAAGGAAGGCGTATACATGATGAAACACCTTGAAGGTGGTGTTAAAAAGGGTGCATTTGGTGAAGCTGAGGCTCAAACTAAATTTGATGCTTGGAAACAAAATAAACAAAGCGGTTTGGAAGCACTAAAAGCAAAAGAGGAAGCTGCAAAGAAAGATGCTGCAAAGGCACGTTTTGAAGCTGAGAAGAAAGTAAACGAAGACAAAGCAAAAGCACTTGCAGAAAAGAAAGCTGCTGTATTAGCTGAAGAAGCCGCAAAAGTTGCTGAAGCTGCTGCTGCAAAAGCTGCCGCTGAAGCTGCTGCCGCTCCTGCTCCTGTAGAAGCTGCTGCCCCTACTACAAAAGAAGCTACTGCTGAGTAATTTACAGAATAAAATTTGATAGTCTACAGTTTTATTAAGACGTAAGACAATATAAAAAGGTTATGCCGAAATGGCATAACCTTTTTATATACCCTCATCTATTTTTTTTCTAAAATGCTCTCTTCTTTTTCTGAAAAAGTTATTGCTATCTCATATAAAAATATTAATTTTACGCTTCAATTAGATAAACGACATCCAAAAAGATAGTCATATAGTCATGATGAAATATAATTTTCTACAGCACCGAAGGAATTTACTCATTACTGTGATTTCACTCCTCGTTCTTTGTTTTCTAAGCTTTTCATATGAATTGTTTGTTCCACTTTTTCATCCTACGAATAAAGATGGTGTAGGATATATCTATATTGACAAAGGGGCACACCTAGATTCAATAAGCAATCAACTTTCCAAACAAGGATATTCGTCGTCTGGATGGCCCTTGAAATGCTTGCTACTAGTTACTCCGCTACATGTAGGACGATATGCTGTACACGATGGGGATAATCTATTCAACCTATACCGCCGAATTAGAAATAAACGCCAAGCTCCATTACTACTTGTAATTAACACCCCACGTACTCTACCCTTATTAGCACAGTCATTGGGAAAGCAGCTCATGCTTGATTCTGCTGAAATAATTACCAAACTCAATGAACCTGATTTTGCGATTCAACAAGGTTTCACTAGAGAAACGCTTCCTGCTATGTTTATTCCTAATAGTTACGAGGTTTATTGGAATACAACACTAGAAAACTTAATAACTCGTCTACACAAAGAATACAATCGTTTTTGGACGAATGAGCGCAAAGAAAAAGCTAAAGCATTAGGACTAACGCCTGTACAAGTTTCTACATTAGCTTCAATAGTAGATTCAGAAACAACATACGATCCAGAGAAACCTTCCATCGCAGCGCTTTATCTTAATCGTTTACGACTTGGTATGAAGTTGCAAGCTGATCCTACTGTTATTTTTGCTGCCGGCGATTTCAGCATTCATCGTGTGGGAGGAGAATTGCTAAAAAATCCTTCGCCATACAATACATATCAACATGAAGGACTTCCTCCCGGACCAATTCGTATCGCTTCTATTAAAGGCATTGATGCTGTGCTAACGCCCGATGCACACGCATATATTTATATGTGTGCAAAAGAAGACTTCAGTGGTTCACACAACTTCTCAATGTCATTAGCTCAACATCGCATTAATGCCACTCGCTTTCAACAAGCACTAAATGCACGAAATATAAAAATTGGGAATCATTTAAATGGCCTATCCAATTCTTCTTCCTTCTGAAGGTAAAGAATCGTCTTCCCATCAGGTGTGTGATTTTGCAGCGAACAAGAAAATAGAGAATCAACTAAACGTGTCATTTCCTCTACACTAAGCACTTGCCCATATACAATCGCAGTACTACGAGCCATAGTAAGCGCTAGTTCATAATGCACCTTATCAGCTATCGTACTCCCCGACTCCATGGCTGCATGTAATAAATCACTGATCAAACGTGTAGGTGGAATACCATCAATTCCGCCAGGAGCAGCACTCAAAGAATAGCTTCCTCCCCCTAAATCTGATAAGTCGAAACCTAATGCATGTAATTCGGTTTCTATTTCCTTCAAAAAAGCACTCTCATGGGGAGATAACTCAAGAATCTCTGGAAAAAGAAGACGTTGCGAACTCCCTTTTTGCAAAGTCAGCTGAGTTTTATACTGCTCAAAAAGCACTCGAATATGTGCACGGCGTTGATCAATGAAAAGCAGTCCGGATTTCACTGATAGTAAAATATAACGTCCCTTTACCTGAAAAGGCTGATAACCTAAATCAAGAGGAGAAGTCGTCGTAGTAGCATTCTGATTTAAAGGAGCCTCTTTAGCACTCAAAGCCAGACAGCTATCCGATTCCATAATCACATTAGGGGGTAAGTCATTCGAAGAATTCTTTTCCACCGGAGGATAAAAAGACTCCCATTCAGCCGTTTGCCGAGATGGTCGATATGAATTTGCAGAATCTTGAAACGGATTATAGGATAAATCGTACTCTACTGTTGGTTCAAAAGTAGATGAAAAATTTGTTCCACTCTCGAAAACTGGAATCTGAGGCATATCTTCAGTATCAAAATCAATTTGAGGAGCAGCATCATATTTGCCTAACGATTCTCTTACTGCAGCAAGAATGATCTGCCAAATGGCAACCTCATTTTCAAATTTTATCTCTGTTTTCGTTGGATGAATATTAACGTCAATATCTCCCGGGGCAACCTCTAAATATAAAAAATAAGGCACCTGTTCTCCTACAGGAATCAGTTTTTCATAAGCCTCCATTACTGCCTTATGAAAATAAGGATGACGCATGTATCTATTATTAACAAAGAAGAATTGCTGTGCGCCTTTCTTCTTCGAAGAATCGGGCTTGCCTACAAATCCTGTTATATTAATGAGTGAAGTAGCAACTTCTACAGGAAGAATTTGCTGATTTAAACGTTTCCCGAAAATCTGAACAATGCGTTGACGAATATTCCCTTTTGGAAGGTTAAAGAGCTCTTGTTCATTCGAAATAAGGCGAAAAAAGATTTCAGAGTGAACCAATACAATACGTTCAAATTCAGTTAGAATGTTAGAAAGTTCTGTATGGTTTGTTTTCAGAAATTTTCGGCGAGCAGGTATATTATAAAAAAGATTTTTAACAGAGAAATTGCTACCAACAGAACACGATATCGTTTCTTGTTTCTCTACTTTGGAGCCAGAAATGCAAAGCATAGTTCCCAACTCTTCAGAATTCATGCGAGTACGTAATTCTACCTGAGCAACAGCAGCAATAGAAGCTAAGGCTTCGCCACGAAAACCCATTGTAGTAAGCGCAAATAAATCAGAAGCTTCTTTTATCTTTGAAGTTGCATGGCGTTCAAAAGAAAGACGTGCATCGGTATGCGACATCCCCTTACCATTATCAACAACCTGAATTAGAGTACGCCCTGCATCCGATACAATAATTTGTATTTCAGTAGCGCCTGCATCTACAGCATTCTCTACCAATTCTTTTATTACAGAAGCTGGCCGTTGAATCACCTCACCAGCTGCAATTTGATTGGCAACACTATCAGGAAGTAATCGTATTATATCGCTCATAGAAAAACTTTTTTAATTAGCACTAGTAACCTTTCCACCCAAAATAGGCTGAGAGGTTGAAAGAGATTTTGCTCTATCTTTCATTGATTTCTGCAAGCCACGATTGGGCAATGGTACAGGCTTACGTTGCTTATAAATTAATTCTGTACCTTGTTTTTTTCCACGCCAATTGAAAACATCTTCTTTATTTAAAGGCCGTACATAATCGAACCATCCAAAATTATCCAAATAAAGAGAATTATGTGGTATGAGAAGCATTGGATAAAACAAACCGGTCGTTTTAGGGGTCATACGCATGCGATGAACTTTTTTATTACGCATCCAAAGAACCAAAAAAGAAGATTCGCTATAATTCATTCCCATCATATTTTTTTGGCCATCTTTTCCACTATCTTCAGGATAATAATTTAGTTTTACATTACCTATAACTTCTACATGCTCCAAGTTGCCATTTACAAAGAAAAAATCCATTTTATTTCCTGCTGTCTGATTGTAATGAATTGAATCCTTCTGCTCAACAGAAAGAGCCTGATTAATTATTTTCACACGATCAATAGTGCTGTCATTAAAATAAAGGAAAACCTCCTCACCCAATTGTTGCTGTTGCTGATTCCATAATATAGGATCTTTATAAAGGCGCAAACAGCTATCTGCAGAAGAGAATATTAGAGAATCGCATACCGCTTGAAAATCTTTTCTATAAATACGAACCTTATGATAGGCATGCATTTCACGATAAACACTATCTGTTCGAGCCTGAAAAGTGATCATCTTCATCGTATCAGCATGCATATAAATAGAGTCTCCTTGCGAATAATCAGTGGCTAAAGCATGACCTGTAACCAAAGCTGAATCTTTCAATCGATTGTAATATAAATAATCACCCTCTAATATGTTTTTACGAACGGTATCTGTTAAAACGGCATTACTGCGAGCAATGCTATATCCCACTGTACGATCATAAAAAACAGTATCTCCGCGTAACACTTTCCCATTATCTGTAAATAGAAGTGGACGATTTGTTAATTGTGATTTATTCGTGTGTGTATTGTACCATCCTCGATCGGTTACAATATGATTATCTTGTCCATCAATTTTTGAAGGCCCTACAATTCGGGCCAATCCAGAGCCTGTATTGAAATAAAGTGTGTCCGTAGAAAGTGTATATTGAGGATTAGCTAATTTTACATCATAAAGGAACTTTGAATCTTTGGTAGAGGGACAGAATTGCCCCCATTCTGAAGTTAGAATATTTTCCGATTCAAGCATTGTTCCTCCCTCAAAATAATACGCAAGATCAGTTGAACGGTCATAGTTTAGACTATCAGTCAGCAAGGTGGTGCCTTTATTCACTAGCTTACAGTTATGGCGAAGCATAGCTAAATCTTTATAACCATCATAACGAAGAAAATCACCCCACATTTTTAACGTATCTCCTTGATGCATGTATACATGATCGTAGGCATCAAACGTGTTAGTTGATTCATCAAGATAGGCACTATCACAGTTCATGTACATACCTTTATGCCGTAACTTAACATTACCTCGCAAAATTGTAATATGCGGCATCAACTGTTGATTCGCTGCAGTTACATCTGCATGAATAATATAAATGACCTCACGCTTCGCATGTTTGGGCGATTTTTTCTTTGTGTTTTTAGCCCAAACACCTCCTGCTACAATAAGGAGCAGGAGGAGTATAAGAGCACTGATGCACCAAACAGGTGCATACAGCTTATTTCTTTTTGGATTAGAATTTCCAATCTGGGTATTTGAAATCACACTTTTTCCAATTTTCATTTAAACGAACAAATGTCTTTTTTTGCTTTTCCTTGATCCATTTCTGAATTGCATCAGCTTGACGTTTCTGCAACACCAGATTTTGCAATAACTGAAAGTCCTCAGACATAGAAGCACGATGAGCAGGAATACGAGTCTTTAATTTGACAATTGCACAAATCTCTTTATTCTTACCATTTATCATCGTAAAAGGTTTAGAAATCTCATTAACATTCATCTTATCAACAACCTTTGCTACTTCCTCAGGAAGCTTATCCATTTCAAAACGGGAAGTTACTACGCCGGTTTCATCATCATTATATTGCATTAACCCATTATTCTTATTTGTTTCCTTATCATCGGAAATTAGCGCAACAGCATCTTCAAAAGATAATTTTCCAGAACGAACATCAGTAGCAACAGAATCAAGACGCAACAAGATTTTTGCCACATCAGTTTCATCTATCTTAGGAGTACGAAGAATATGACGACAATTTACTTTATCTCCACGGCGTTCTATCAATTGAATAATATGATAGCCATATTCTGATTGCACAATTTTAGAAACTTTTTTGGGATCTTGTAAGCTCCATGCCACACTAGCAAAAGCTGGATCGTAAAGACCTTTTACAGCAAAACCAAGTTCTCCACCACGACGAGCTGAACCTTTATCTTCTGAGTAAAGAATAGCCAATGAAGAAAAAGGTGTTCCATTATTAATTCGTTCTGTATAGTCACGCAACTCCGCTTTTACTCGATCAATTTCCGCCTGTGAAATTTCAGGTAAACGAGATAATATTTCTACCTCAACTTGCGTAGGCACAAAAGGAATACTGTCTTTGGGCACTTCTTTAAAAAAGGCGCGTACTTCAGCTGGAGTAACGGAAGTTTTCTCTATTATTTTATCACGTACTGCTTGAATCAAATATTGATTGCGCTCCGCTAGACGACGATTTTCGCGCATTTTTGTAATCGACATTCCTGCCATTGTTTCTAAAGCCTCACGACTACCATAAATCTGTTGATAATAATCAATATATTTATTTACACGCTGCATTAATGACTCTTCTGGCACTTGAATACTATCAAGTTCAGCCTGATGCAAGAAAAGTTTAGCCAATGCTAAATCTTCAGCAGCAGTACAATAAGGATCCCCCTCAATAGTCTCCTTTTCTATTGCTTTTCCCTGAATGTAAGCCTCAATATCCGATTTAAAAATAGCCTCATCACCTACGACCCAAACAACCTCATCGACTACGTTTTTTTGTTGAGCCCATGTAGGTTCTACATTACCGAGGAGTAAGATCATTAGAAGGCTCATAGCCCACCAATATTTTTTCATTGTGTTTTTTATTATCATAAATTATTATATGCGATGTCGATAGAAATAGGCCTTAATGATGGTTCACTGTTTCCAACACATCCTCCTTAATTTTAATCGAATATTTCTTCTTGAGTTGCTCAATCCATTGACTCTCAAGATAGTTTTGATAATCACCTATTACCTTTCCACGAACATCTGTGTATACCTCCGGAGCTTTTAATTTTTCACCACATACAGCATAGCAAGGGAAGTTTTTCATTGATGCTGACTTGGTTCCTTTAAATATTTCAGCATCTACAAACTTATTTGTGCCTTTCACAAACAAACCAATTTGAGCACGTACAGCGACAGAATCTTTCGTATTAAAGGTTTTCGCTATATTCTCACTCCATTCGGTTTGTGGAATTCTTTTCAAAAGCTCTTTAGCCTTTACAAGGGTAGCCTCATCACGAGCATGAATAACAGCACCCTTAAAATGCAATTCATCCCATTTATAATTGGCCTTATGCGAGGAGAAGAAGTTGGCAAGTCCCTCTGTATCTTCAGTTGCTTTATCCCATACTTGCATTTTGCTAATATCAAAAAGAAGAATACCATCTCTATACTCTTGCATTAAATGTGCAAATTCAGGATATTTTTCTTCTAAACGTTGATCTTCATAAGCCAATACTTGTGAATCTGTCATATCCGAAGAGAGTTTATACTCATCTCTCAACTCAGCAATTTTTGCTTCTTGCCCCTTACTCATCAATCCTTTGCGAGCACGCATACTAAGAATTTGATCGCGGACTTTTTCATAAGGAAGCTCTTGTTGCTCATACTTAAAAATTAGATGGAAACCATTCGCAGATTCGAACGGTTTACTATAAGTATTGGGTTGCAGATCAAAAGCCACCTTTTCAAATTCAGGAATAGCCTGTCTATGACCAATCCAAGGAAGCATTCCACCTTGTGATGCGGTAGAACGATCATCTGAATTTGCCTTAGCTAACTCAGAAAAAGAAGTTCCTGCTTGCAAAGCTGTATAAATAGAATCAATCGTATGCTGTAAACGATCTTTTGTTTCTTGAGTTGCATTCTGAGGAAGAAGTTTAAAGATATGTGCTACGTGTACTTGTTGCCATTCTCCTTGAGCCTGCAATGAATCGTATTGTTGACGAGCATATGCTTCATCAGCGGCAGCATCTGAAAGATAGCTAGCCGCTACCTGCTGGCGATATCCCATAAATTCATTACGGAAAGCACGAGTTGTATCTAATCCTAATGATTCAGCTTCAGCTACCTTTAATTTAAAGTTAACAAACAACTTCGCATAATCAGCTAACGAAAGCTGTTCACTACCCGACACTGAACGATTTTTATTATAAATATATTCAAACTCAGAACGAGTTACGTTCTTGTTATTGATCGTCATTAACACAGGGTCGGACTGTTGGGCACAAACCACCGTAGTGCAAGCAAAAGCCCACGATAGAAACAGATTCTTCTTCATTCTTTTTCTTTCTCTATTAAGCGTTTATATAAAGGGTCCAAAAGGCCCTGTACATAAAACGTAATACCATTTGAAAAATTGCGTCTTGCAATCTTTTTATTACTCGGGACGACTATAATTTGGAGCCTCACTTGTAATAGTTACATCATGAGGATGACTTTCTAATACTCCGGCATTAGTAATACGAGTAAATTTAGCATTATGAAGACACATTATATCGTGTGCGCCACAATAACCCATACCCGAGCGTAAACCGCCACAAAGTTGATAAACAACTTCGAAAAGGTTGCCTTTATAAGGTACACGAGCTGCAATTCCTTCAGGCACCAACTTCTTTACATTGGTTTCGCCACTTTGAAAATAACGATCTTTTGAACCATTCTCCATTGCTTCAAGTGAGCCCATACCACGATAGGATTTAAATTTACGACCATTAAAAATGATAGTTTCACCTGGACTTTCTTCTGTACCAGCCACTAAAGAACCGATCATTACAGAATAAGCTCCGGCTGCAAGTGCTTTCACAACATCGCCTGAATAGCGTAAACCACCGTCAGCTATTAAAGGAACGCCAGTTCCATCAAGCGCTTTCGCCACATCGTATACCGCAGAAAGTTGAGGAACGCCCACACCTGCTACTACACGAGTAGTACAGATTGAACCCGGTCCAATACCTACTTTCACACCATCTGCACCAGCCTCAACAAGTGCCAATGCGGCAGCTCCAGTAGCCACATTCCCTACAACAATATCGACTTGAGGAAAACGCGTTTTTGCCTCACGCAATTGATCGATAACACCTTTAGAATGGCCATGTGCCGTATCAATAACCAAAGCATCTACTCCCGCATCTACTAGAGCAAGCATGCGTTCAAAACTGTCTCCAGTAACACCGACACCAGCTGCCACTCTCAAACGTCCCTTAGCATCTTTGCAGGCCATGGGCTTATCTTTCGCTTTCGTTATATCTTTGTAAGTAACTAGACCTATCAATTTATTGTCTTTATCGACTACAGGAAGCTTCTCAATTTTATGAAGTTGCAGAATTTGCGCAGCTGATTCTAGATCAGTACTCTGATTAGTAACTATCAGATTTTTTTTCGTCATCACATGATCAATACGCTTATCAAGTTCAAGTTCAAAACGAAGATCACGATTGGTAACAATACCCACTAGATAACGTTCATCATCTACTACTGGAATGCCACCAATTTTATATTCAGCCATGATAGCCAACGCGTCGCGCACGGTAGATCCGGCCTTAATGGTAACTGGATCATAAATCATACCATTCTCGGCACGTTTTACCATTGCAACTTGACGAGCTTGATCAGCAATCGACATATTCTTATGAATCACACCAATACCACCCTCACGAGCAATCGCAATTGCCATCTTCGCTTCCGTTACCGTATCCATGGCAGCAGTAACAAAAGGAACCTTTAATTCTATATTACGTGAAAACTTCGTCGAGAGTTCGACATTACGAGGTAAAACCTCCGAATAAGCGGGAATTAACAATACATCGTCGTACGTCAACCCGTCCATTACAACCTTGTCTGCAATAAATGACATAAAAGAGAGCTTTAAATTTTATTGCGTGCAAATATACATATTTTTAGCGAGATGCACATCATCTCAAGTTGTTTTTTTGCAAAAATTAGTGCCTTTTATATAGAAGAAATGAAAATTACGGGAATAATAAAAAGAAGGAGAGGATACTCTATCAAAATACCCTCTCCTTTTCTGTTTCATAAAAAGAAATTAGTTTGCCATCTCAGAAATAAATTTGATACGCACTAACCGAATTTCCTCTTCACTGTAGTCTTCACCAAGCTCTTCAATCGCAAATTCTAGACCATCGGTTGTAGACTCATGAAAATATTCGTAAATATCCTCCATGTGATCTTCATCCATTATCTCACGTAAGAAATAATCAATATTCAACTTAGTACCAGAATATACAATAGCTTCTACCTCATCAAGAAGTTCTGTGAAATCCATACCTTTGGAGTTCGCAATATCATCAAGTGCCACCTGACGGTCGATCGCTT
>Ga0172378_10006823_pt1 | contig 10645 bp, 8 predicted proteins | sample GrowelOW332metaG_FD_119755 | JGI IMG/M metagenome (GOLD analysis project Ga0172378, IMG submission 119755) | Groundwater microbial communities from an aquifer near a municipal landfill in Southern Ontario, Canada - Pumphouse #3_1 metaG | ecosystem: Environmental > Aquatic > Deep subsurface >... | reverse complement strand
GAAACGCATAAGGAGGGAAATCATGACGAAATTGCCAACGTGCATGGAACTGGCTGAAGGATCAAACCCGCAATAAATGGTGCAGGGCTTAGAAAGAATCTCTCTAACCTTTTCTTCGTTAGAATACTGTTCTATGAGCCCTCGATAGTTAAGATCATCAATAATGTTGTCCATTTGTTTTTCCTCGCGAGGGTATTCTACCCCAAAATTAGATGGAATGGGCTTATATCATAGCAAAAGAAAGCAAAAAAAAGGAAGGTCGGATTTCTCTGGCCTTCCTTAGGGTTTTTAGATTAATACATCCCGCCCATATCGCCACCGCCCATGCCTCCGGCTGGGGCAGCTGGCTTGTCTTCTTTGATTTCCGTAACGGCGGCTTCGGTTGTCACGAAGAGAGCACTGATTGACGAAGCGTTTAGCACAGCGGTACGAGTGACCTTGGTAGGATCGATGATCCCTTCCTTAATCATATCGACCCACTCGCCAGTCTCAGCATTGAACCCGAAGTTACCCTTCTGGAGTTTTTGCTTATCGGCGATATCGTTGGCATCATAGCCAGCGTTATCGGCAATCTGACGAAGTGGCTCATAGAGTGAATCCATGACCGCATCAATACCCTTTTGGATATCAGGGTTCTTGTCTTTGAGATCTCCTTTGAGGCCAGCATAGACAACGGCAAGGGCGGCTCCACCACCGATGACAATGCCTTCGCTAACGGCGGCTTTCGTCGCGTTAAGGGCATCCTCGATACGGAGCTTCTTGTCTTTCATCTCACTCTCAGTGAGAGCGCCGACTTTAAGAACGGCGACACCATTGGAAAGCTTGGCAATGCGTTTAGAAATGCCTTTCTTATCGTAATCGCTAGTAGAGGCTTTGTATTGTCCCTGAAGTTCTTCGATACGATTCTCAATGTCTTTCTTGTCTCCGGCTCCACCAACGATCGTGGTCGAGTCTTTCTTGACGCTGATCTTCTTGGCGGTTCCTAGATCATTAATGGTGATGTCCTTTAAGGCCATACCGAGATCTTTGCTATAGAACTTGGCGCCAGTGAGGATGGCGATATCTTGTAAGGCCGCCTTCTGGGCATCGCCGAATTCTGGGGCTTTGGTGGCCACCACATTGAAGGTGCCACGGAGCTTATTGACGATTAAGGTAGAAGTCACATCGCTATCGAGATCATCGGCGATGATAAGGAGAGGCTTATGAGAGTCGACAACTGATTGAAGAAGAGGAACGATATCATTGATATTGCTGATCTTCATGTCGGTCACGAGGACATAGGCATCTTCTAGTTCGCTCACCATCTTCTCGCGGTCGCTTACCATGTATGGGCTGATGTAGCCTTTATCATATTCAAGACCTTGAGAAACGGTTAGCTCATCTTCGCTAGTTTTTGATTCATCAACGGTGATAACGCCATTCTTGCCGACTTTGTCCATAGCCTCGGCGATAAGTTTGCCGATGGATTCATCATGGCTAGATACGGTAGCGATGGATTCAATATCCTCGTTGGTGACAACTGGTTTGCTCATTTCGAGCAGTTTATCGGCGACAGCTTTTCCAGCGCGTTCCATACCAGAACGGACAAACACTGGGTTGGCGCCTTTTTCGACAGCGTTGATGCCACGATGAATCATGGCTTGGGCGAGAACCGTGGCGGTTGTGGTGCCGTCACCGGCTTTTTCATTGGTCTGATTAGCAACTTCGTATACGAGCTTGGCGCCCATATTCTGGAAGTTGTTCTTGAGTTCGATCTCACGGGCGATGGTAACACCATCTTCGCAGATCGAAGGAGAACCATATCCCTTGTCTAGGGCAACATTGCGTCCCTTAGGTCCAAGAGTTACCTTGACGGTGTCAGCAAGGGTATCAACCCCTTCTACCATCTCGTCACGGGCATTCTTACCGAATTTGATTTCTTTTGCCATTGTTAATACTCCTTATTAATTAGTCGACCACGGCGAGGATATCTTCAGCCTTGATGAGAAGGTACTTATGATCCCCGTCTTCGTAATCGGTGCCGCTATACTCGCGGTAGATGACTTTGTCTCCAGCCTTGAGGCCTTCAATTTTGACGAGCTTTCCTTCGTCATTCACTTTTCCTGGGCCCATCGCCATGATAGTGGCAACATTCCCGGTCTTCTTTTCGCTCGTGAGAACGATGGAGCCAACTTTCTTCTCGCTTGGAACTTTTTCAATGAGAAGGTAGTCGTTCAGCGGTTTTATCATTTTTGTAATCCTCCAAAACTTGGTTACGCAATGTATCTTAATCAAAATTTTGGCACTGTCAAGCCCTGAGTGCTAATTTCCTCAAAATAATCAGGTCTCTAGAGGCGATTATTAGAAGTTTTTCCTATTTCTATTGGCCTCAAATTGAACAAAAATAATCAAAAAATGGCCCATATTGATGAATTAGTCATAATCGATACCGAAAATATTTAGGAAATGAAAAAAGCTTTGCTCATCCTAAACAAAAATAAAAATCCGCGTCTTCAAGGCGCGGTTTTTCTCTAATGCCTATAAGGCCGATTACTGGCGGGACCGATAACGGTCCCCTTTGACGGCTGCCCAATTGCCTTTGTCACCCTTACTTACCCGTAAACGGGTCCTTATACTCCTTCAGGCACTTCTTGTCTTCGACCTGGTCCTCGAGCTCCTGGTTCTGGATGTACTTCTGTACCGTGGATTTGTTGAGACCCACGGTTGAGACGTAGTAACCCTCGGACCAGAAGTGCCTGCTTCCGTAGTTGTATTTGAGATTAGCGTGCTCGTCGAAGATCATGAGGCTCGTCTTCCCTTTCAGGTACCCCATGAACGACGACACGCTAATCTTAGGCGGTATCCTCACGAGCATGTGGATGTGGTCGGGCATGGCGTGGGCCTCGATGATCTCCACGCCTTTGTACTCGCATAACCTCCGTATGTACTTCCCGATGTCCGTTCGGAGTTTTGCATATATCGCTTTTCTGCGATATTTCGGAGTGAATACGATGTGGTACTTACAGTCCCACCTCGTATGAGCTAGACTACTTACGTCATCATTCTTGATTGACATTGAAAAATCCTTTCCGGCGACAAGGCAACTGAGCAATTGCTATTCTAGCCTGAAGGATTTTTCTTTTCATCACCGCTTCCGCTTATTCATCTCTCGCCCGCATAGCAGGCGGTTTTGAATTCGCGCCTTTTGTGAGGCGCTCATTAATAAGAAAAAGAGCCATCACCATATTGAACTGGTTAACGGCTCTGTTTTGATTTAGATTGTTCCGAATATTCTGTCCCCTGCATCCCCAAGTCCTGGGCAAATGTAGGCATTCTTATTGAGCTCTCTATCAAGCGCCCCTATATAAAGAGGAATGTCGGGGTTCTCTTTTTCAAAGGCTTCTACGCCTTGCGGAGCGGCGATTATGCAAACGAAGTGCAGATTTTTGGCTCCATGCTTCTTCAGGAGTTTGATGGCATCGATTGCACTGCCTCCTGTCGCTAGCATCGGGTCCAAGACGTAAACCTTCATCGAGCTAAGGTCATGAGGCAATTTGCAATAATATTCATGGGGCTCGTGGGTTATCTCATCCCGATATAGTCCAATATGACCAACGTGAGCGGTTGGGATAAGCTCAGTGAAGCCATCCACCATTCCCATACCAGCCCTAAGGATTGGAACGAAGCAGAGTTTGCTTCCTTCCACCACTGGCTCGGTCGATTTTTCAATCGGGGTGTCAATCTCCACTGCTTTAGTTGGAAGATCGCGAAGTGCTTCGTATCCTTCCATAACGGCGATTTCCTTAACTACTTGACGGAATTCGCTTGTGGGGGTTTCCTTGTTACGCAAAATCGTAATTTTGTGTTTAAGAAGAGGATGGTCTAATAAAGTAATGTTCTTATATTGTTTGATATCCATTATTAATTTTCTCCTTTGTTCGATATTATAAAGCAAACTATCGCCTATTTGGTAGAAACGGATTCAGCATTTTCGCCTTCGCCTTTGCTCTTCTTTTTCTCTACGAGGATGCTATTCATGATAATTCCTAGAATCATGGCTACCGCAATAGAAGTGATCGTGATCATCGGGCTAGAGGAGGTTCCGCCGAATTTGAGAGCGAGACCGCCTATTCCTGCCACTAGGATCGTAGAAGCCACAAAGAGGTTCTTGGTCTTCCCCATGTCGATATGATTGACGATTAGCATCTTGACGCCAGAAGAAGCGATAAAACCATAGAGAAGCAAAGAGACGCCTCCCGTGACACAGCCTGGTATTGTCATAACAAGGCACATAATTGGCTTAAGGAAGCCAAGTAGTATAGCCATGACAGCCGCTAATAAGACGACTTTGGTTGAAGCGATTCTTGTGACGCCAACCACAGCCACGTTTTCCCCATAAGTAGTATTTGCCGCCCCACAGAAGACACCGGAAATCGAAGTGGCGACCCCATCGCCAATGAGAGTTCTTGTAAGTCCTGGGTCCTCTAAGAGGTTACGGCCAAGAATTTCAGAGAGGTTCTCATGGTCACCGATGTGTTCGCAAATCGTAACGAGCGATACTGGGATGAATAAGAGGGCGACTTGCCCAACCATCGGCCAAGTCAGAGAAACGCTATTTTTAGTGAGGAAAAGGAAATCAGGATAATCGAGGAATGATCTGAATGTCGTCGGATTGAAGTTATTGATAAGAGGGCTAAAGTCAACAATGTGGAAATATTCGCTTCCACACCCATAATACCCAATGCCCGTTAAAACCACGGCCATTAAATAGCCTGCGACAATCCCAAGGACAAAAGGAATCAAGGCCGCCATCTTTTTCCCATAATGTGAGCAAAGAGCCGTGACCACCATGGCCACCAGGCCCGCAAAAAGAGAAACAAGATTATATTCGTTAGTTGAAACCGAAGTTGTGAGATTAGATATAGCGGAAGTCGATAGGGATAATCCGATGACCATAATCACGGGTCCTACCACTATTGGAGGAAGAAGCTTATTGAGCCAGCCAACCCCAAATATCTTAATAAGGGCGGCAACCAAAACATAGATTAGTCCAACGAATAGCATGCCAACAGGCAATGACCAAAGATTTGGAGTCGTGCTTCCTGAAGCCACGCCTAGTGCCAAGGCCGATTCCATTGGAGCGATGTAGGCAAAGCTTGAGGCTAAGAACACCGGGCTTTTCATCTTCGTCATGATAAGGTAGAAAATGGTGCCAAGGCCTGCGCTCACAAGAGTCGGGGCAATCATGGCTTGGGCGAGATTTCCGCCTGAGGCAGTAACATAAGGAGAATAAACGATAAGAGGCACGGTAATGCAAGCGACGAACATCGCAAGCACATGCTGTAATGCCAAAATGAACCAATCACCAATTCGTTTTGGACTTTCGTTCACGTCTAGGATCAGCTTCTTTTCCTGTTCCATTTATAGAACCCTCCTGTTTCTCCCTTCTGCTAAAAAAAGAGGCCTAGAACACTAAGCCTCAATACTTAACCGAAGGATTTTTGGGAAGAAATGGAATAACCAGGGAAGAAACAAATAGCCCATTATCGAGCGGCCTAAGTTTTCGTTCCCGGAGTGCTTCCATAAAGTCTTTCCGGTTCTTAAGTGTACGGCCGTGGCTAAAATAAAGAAAGAAAATAATTGGGGCAAAAATCGCAAAAAAAGTTTTTTCTTCGACGTTCCTTTAGGAAAAGAAAGAACCACCTTTCCCTGAAAGTGCTTTCCCTCTTCAAACCACATGATTTTGGTTTAAAATAAGATTTCTTCATTCTAAAGATTTAGAAAACAAGGTCCGTCATTACTTTTACCGAAACTCTGAAAGGATAATTATGAAAGAGGAAATGATCGTCGTTCTAGATTTTGGGGGACAGTATAACGAATTAATAGCAAGAAGGGTGCGAGACCTCCATGTCTATAGCGAGGTTTGGCCTTTTAACACCGACATCAATAAGCTAAAGGATCCTTCAATAAAAGGAATCATCTTCACTGGGGGGCCCAATTCCGTTTATGCCCCTAACGCGCCTCAAATCGACAAATCCATATTCGAGATTGGGAAACCAATCCTCGGAATTTGCTATGGGGCCCAGCTTATCGCTTACTCGTTAGGAGGGAAAGTCGAGGCTTCCTCGTCTAAAGAATATGGGCCTACTCCAGTAGCTATCTCTTCTAGTTCCATTCTTTATTCTTCTATTCCTACTAACATTACAGTCTTCATGTCCCATGGCGATAAAGTCACAAGGGTTCCTCTTGGTTTTACCACCACCTCTTCTACCTTAGAAACAATGAACTGTTCTTTCGAAAACCCTGCAAAAGCAATCTATGCTGTTCAATTTCACCCTGAAGTTGAACATACGGAACATGGGCAGGATATCCTCTCCAACTTCGTCCACGATATTTGCAAATGCTCTAAATCTTGGAAAGATGATTCCTTTATTTCTGAGACCATAGATTCCCTTAAATCCACCATTAAGGATGGCAAAGTAATCTGCGCTTTATCGGGAGGAGTTGACTCAGCTGTCACTGCTGCTCTTTTAGATAAGGCAATTGGCTCAAATCTATATTGTGTTTTCGTTGACCATGGGCTCTTACGCAAAAACGAAGCGAAGGAAGTCATCGATCTATTTTCAGACAAGACTAAGTTCAAGATGAATTTCATTCCCGTTGATGCCTCTAAGCTTTTCCTTGAGCGTCTAGAAGGAATCACTGACCCTGAACAAAAACGAAAAATAATCGGAAAGAGTTTCATTGACGTTTTTGCTAGCGAGCAGAAGAAAATTCTCGGCGCAACTTTTTTGGCTCAAGGAACTATTTATCCTGACAGGATTGAGTCTGGCTTAGGATTATCTTCTAAAATCAAAAGCCACCATAATGTCGGAGGCTTACCAAAAGATGTTTCGTTTAAAATAGTTGAGCCCCTACGAGATTTGTTCAAAGACGAAGTCAGGAAAATCGGTTTGGCGCTTGGCTTACCAAAGAGTTTAGTCTATCGCCAGCCTTTCCCAGGTCCTGGCTTAGCCATACGAATAGTAGGAGAAATAACGAAAGAGAAAATCGAAGCGGTCCAAGAAGCCGATTTCATCTTCCGCTCCATCATGGACGAAAGAGGATTATCCGCTAAAGCCTCCCAATACTTTGCCGCTTTATCGAACATGAAATCAGTCGGTGTCAAAGGGGATGCGAGAAGCTATGATTACGCGGTAGTGATTAGAGCTGTCTCAACCGATGATTTTATGAGCGCAACGCCAGTCGATATACCTTATAAAGTCATGACGGAGATTGCGAATAGAATCGTTGATGAAGTGCCTATGGTGAATAGAGTCCTCTTTGATTTTACCTCAAAACCACCTGCCACCATTGAGCTGGAATAATCGGGTTTCCCTATTAAAAGACCGCTATCAAAAACTTCCAAAACTGGAGGGTTTTGCATTTTTAACGTCGGTTTTGCAAAGATTTTAATCTTCTCCTGGCTTAGAATAATTTGGAGCTTCAACCGTAATATCAATGTCATGAGGATGGCTCTCTTTTAGACCAGCATTTGTGATCTGAATGAAATGTGCACGCTCCTTAAGCGCTTTAATGTCAGGCGCCCCAACATAGCCCATTCCAGAACGAAGCCCACCGCAAAGCTGATAAACCGTATCCGCCAATGGGCCCTTGAAAGCCACGCGTCCTTCAATGCCTTCAGGAACAAGTTTCGAGGCTGGGCAAGAAGACTTTTGGAAATAGCGGTCGGCTGACCCTCGCTTCATGGCGACTAGAGATCCCATTCCAACATAAGATTTAAAACGTCGACCCTGGTAAATGACTTCTTCCCCTGGGGCTTCGCTAGTTCCAGCAAGAAGCGAGCCAAGCATCACGGTCGAGGCACCTAAGGCAAGAGCCTTTACGATGTCACCAGAGTATTTGATTCCTCCATCCGCTATGACTGTCACATTCTTATCTTTGCAGTATTCCACCACTTCATCAACGGCGCTTGCTTGAGGCACCCCAACGCCTGAGACGATTCTGGTAGTGCAAATGGAGCCTGGCCCAATGCCCACTTTAACAGCGTTAGCACCGGCTTCGATAAGATCTTTGGCCGCTTCTTTTGTAACGATATTGCCAGCAATTATTTGAAGGCTTGGATAAGCGGCCCTGATCTCCCTTATGGCTTTAAGGATGTTCTCGCTATGACCATGGGCTGAGTCCACCGCAATCACATCCACTTCGGAATCAACTAGTTCTTTTACTCTTTCCATCATATTGGCCGATACCCCAACCGCCGCTCCACAAAGTAGCCTGCCTTTGCCATCTTTAGCGGCGTTAGGATAGTTCTTTCGATTATCTATGTCTTTAGAAGTAACTAGTCCTACTAGCTTTCCATCTTTATCAACGATAGGAAGCTTCTCGACTCTATGTTCCCAGAGCACTTTGGCGGCCTCATCAAGAGAAATACCTTCTTTCCCAGTGATGAGATTCTCTTTTGTCATGACTTTAGAGACTGGAGTCGAATCAATATCCATATAGCGAATGTCACGGTTAGTGATAATGCCAACCAGTTTTCCGTTATCATCGATGACTGGCAAACCAGAAATATGGTATTCGTGAAGAAGATTTTCGGCATCTTCAAGAGTTTGGTATGGCTTCAAAGTGATAGGATCGCTCACCATTCCCGACTCATTTCTTTTAACAATAGCGACTTGCTTCTTTTGGTCATCGATACTCACGTTCTTGTGGATTATGCCAATTCCGCCTTGTCTAGCAAGAGCGATGGCCAAAGAGCTTTCAGTGACAGTATCCATGGCGGCTGAGACGATTGGAATGTTTAAGGGGATGGCTGGGGTCAAAAATGTCTTCAATGACACTTCCGAAGGAACCACCGCTGATTTTTGCGGGATCAAAAGAATGTCGTCATACGTTAAGCCTAAACGAATGCCTTCAAGTTTCATGTTTCTCTCCTAAAACTATTACTTTATTTTAAGACTGTTATTATCCCTATTCAAAAGAAAGCGCTACCCATTTTTTGAGCAGCGCAATCTTATTTCTTGATTAATGAGGATATTTTATAAGCGACTTATACGGAGCTTTGAGAACTTTCGATCCCTTTAAGTCCGTGAGTTCGATTAAGGTAACGATTCCTTTGACATCCGCCCCGGTGGTAGAAACGAGATCCTCTAGGGCTTTAAGGGTTCCGCCTGTGGCTAGTAGGTCATCGAAGAGGACAATCTTGTCGCCCTTTTTGATGAGACCTTCTGGCAACTCAATCGTCGCGGCGCCGTATTCAAGGGTATAGGATTCTTTGATTACTTTGCCAGGGAGTTTGCCTGGTTTTCTAGCCATGATGAATCCGCATCCTAAGGCATAAGCGATCGGCGATCCTAAGACAAATCCACGCGACTCTGGCCCAATAATGTAATCAGGCTCCCAATCTTTGATGACGGCGGCAAGATCATCCACCGCTTCGTGAAACGCTTCCTTATTGCTTAGCAAAGTGGAAATATCCTTAAAAGATATACCTTCCTTTGGAAAGCCTTCGATTACTCGGATTGACTTCTCATACCCTTTCATTGTTTTTTCCCTCACCGCACCATTCTACTATCAATTCCGAATTCTCCAAATATTTTCTAAAAGAAAACCCCAAGAGTTTTCTCAAGGGGTTCTTAGATTAGTCTGGATTCCTTATTTTTTCGGCTCAGGTTTGGCAATTCCTTTTTGAGCCATAAGGTCATCGATCAACTGTTCGGCGCGGCGGAAGCTTAGATCGCTCTTCACTTTGAAGACAAGTGGAAGGTCATCAAACTTCTTGGCGGTATTGGCATCTACTGGGATAGTGGTTCCATCGTACTTCTTTGGGTCGAGGCAAAGATTGATTCTTAAGTGTTTGCCAGCGACGGTGATGAAGGCATAACGCACACGGTGAGCGGAGAAAGTGTCTCCGGGGATTGAGATACGGTTATGGACTCCATAGGATTTGATGTAGTCACGGAGATCATAGTATTTATGACGGAGATCCTCATCAGATTTTTTTAGTTTGGTCTCGAATGAAGCGCGGCGATAGTTCTTGCCTTTGGCATCCACCACTGGAGCAGGGACAACAACGGGTTCGGCTGGAGCAACAATAGCTGGAGCAGGTTTCTCTTCTTCAGCTGGTTTTTCCTCAGGCTTAGCTTCTTCAACAGGCTTCTCTTCGGCCTTTGGCTCTTCAACAGGTTTTTCCTCAGGCTTAGCTTCTTCAACAGGCTTCTCTTCTTCAACTGGTTTTTGAGCGGCTGGAGCAGTTTCGACAACTGGGTGTCTCTCGGCCATATAACGCTCAAATAAGTTTTGAATGATAAGGGCGGTAACGGCGAGGAAGGCAACTCCTAGGAATATCATTGTCATTCCAAGAACGAAGTAAGCATGACGGTCGCAGAAGTGTGTGGCATCAACTCCAAACACGACTGTGTCAAATAGCCATCCAAGCATCACAACTAATAGGAATTGAACGCATGAAGCAACAATTCCAACAGTGTCTTTTTTCTTGATGAATAGGACTAATAGAAGGATGAAGGCAACTAAGGCAATCATGGTGACAACAACAACGGCCATATAGAGACCGCCTTGGTTGCTCAACCAAATTCCACCTTGAACAAAATCAAATAGGAATGACTGTTCATAGGCCCACATGCCAACAGCTAAACCGAAATCG
>Ga0172378_10006822_pt1 | contig 10645 bp, 5 predicted proteins | sample GrowelOW332metaG_FD_119755 | JGI IMG/M metagenome (GOLD analysis project Ga0172378, IMG submission 119755) | Groundwater microbial communities from an aquifer near a municipal landfill in Southern Ontario, Canada - Pumphouse #3_1 metaG | ecosystem: Environmental > Aquatic > Deep subsurface >... | reverse complement strand
CATGTGGACAAGTGGTATGGCTTCTGACAAGAAGACCTTCCTGAAGTTTGTCGATCCCCTATATGATTATGTCAACGAGACGGAGTCTCGTGTACCAATCAGCGACTGGTATGATACGAAGACGGCGAAGATGATCGGTTTCAAGGCCCGTTCTGTGATTGGAGGTCATTGGATGCGTGTACTGGTTGACAAATACGCAGGCAAGAAATAGATTAATATCTACAAAACTGCAAAACAGACAGAGAGAGCTATTTTAAATGTTCTATTTAGTAACTCTCCTTGTTTTATTTGATGTAAATTATTAAACATAATATATAAAATAATCCTAAATCAACTTTCATGAATAGATTTGATCTAAAGGTGAGTAGATATCTGTTAGGTATACTACTTGCGCTTGTCTCTCTCAGTTTCTTTGGCTGTAGTGACAACAATAATTCTGGAGGTGATGTCGTTGCGTATGATCCGTCAAAAGCCGTATCGATATCTGATTTTATCCCCAAAGATGGTGGTGTAGGTCAGAGATTGGTAGTTCTTGGTGACAATTTTGGTAACGATACATCTAAAGTAAAAGTATTTGTAGGTGGTAAAAGAGCCGTTTTAATTAATGTAAAAGGAAATGCTCTTTACTGCTATGTACCTTCTCAGGCTTATACTGGAGAGGTTCAGGTTACAGTTGGAGATTCTCTGGTAGGAACGCAGACAGCAATTGCAGATAGCATATTCCATTATCAACGTAAGATGGTTGTGGGAACTCTGGTTGGTTACCGTAATGAACGCGATGACCAAGGCTGGAAAGATGGCCCTTTTGAAACGGCTAGTGGTTTCCGCAATGATGGCTGTCTTAAATTTGATCCAACAGATCATGATAAGCTTTATGTAGTTTTTGATGGAGCAGATATCCAATTGATTGATCTGAAAAGCAGATTTGTTAAAACGATTATTTCAAAGTCAAGTTTTGATGATAAACGTTTGCGTTCGCTCGACTTCACTCCAGATGGAAAATACATGATTGTAGCAACCGACCGTGATGATCGTCAGAACCAAAGCCCAAGTGTTTGGATTGTAACACGCAATGAGGATGGTACTTTCAGCAATGGTTCAAGCAGACAGATCTTGGCAGCTTATAAACAGTGTAATGGTGCTTCTTTACACCCTAATGGTGAATTGTATTTTAATAGTTACGAGAATGGTCAGGTCTTCCGTATGGACATGCAAAATTATTTTAATACCGTTAATAATGGAGGAACATGGAAGCCAAACTTTGTGGATGGAAACTTTAAAATGCTGTTTACCATTCAAGATACAGGATGGGAATTTCAAATAGACATTCATCCATCTGGAAAATATGCTTACATTGTTGTCCTCAATCAGCATTACATTTTGAGAACAGACTATAATGATGCTACTCATGAGTTTGCTCCACCTTATATCGTTGCCGGCCAGATGAAGACTGCCGGATGGGTTGATGGTGTAGGAACAAGTGCACAGTTGAACAGACCATATCAAGGAACCTTTGTTAAGAATCCCGAATATGTAAAAGAAGGTAGAGAAGATGTTTATGATTTCTATTTCTGCGATAATCAAAACCATTGTGTCCGTTATTTGACTCCAGATGGTATTGTCAGAACCTATGCTGGTCGTGGCAGTAGCACAGCTGCAGCAGATAACAATGTTTGGGGTACTGATGATGGCGATTTGCGCAAGGTAGCTCGATTCCGTGATCCGACCGGTATTGCTTATGATGAGAGAACAAATACATTTTATATTCTCGATACTGTAGGTCGAAAGATTCGTACTATTTCAATGGAAAAAGAACAGCAATAATGATCTAAAATATGAAAAAATATTTATTTATGCTCCTGATGCTTATTGTATCAACAGTATCTGCATCAGCGCAAAACACGATAGAAATAACCGGACAAGTAACAGACAGTAAAAATGAACCGCTGATTGGTGCCAATATTACTGTTAAGGATGCTGCAGGTCTTGGAGTTATCACAAATTTAGACGGTAATTATAAAATAAATGTCAAGCAATATCAAACGTTGGTTTTTTCTTATATTGGTTTTGAAAAAGTCGAAGTGTTGGTAAAGGGTGACAAGCATGTCATTAACGTGAAGATGTCCGAGGAAAAGGTGAATGCTGTTGATGAAGTCGTTGTTACCGCTATGGGCACTCAGAAAAAGATCAATGTTACAGGCGCTATTACAAACGTTAACGTTGGTGATCTGAAACACTATTCTTCTTCGAGCTTGACTAATACACTTGCTGGTAATGTTCCTGGTATTATTGCCATGCAGTCTTCTGGTCAGCCTGGTAGAAGTACCTCTGAGTTCTGGATTCGTGGTATTTCCACATTCGGTGCCAGTTCAAGTGCGTATATCTTAGTAGACGGTTTCGAGCGTAATAATCTTGACGAAATCAATATTGAAGATATAGAGTCGTTCTCTGTTTTGAAAGACGCTTCTGCAACAGCAATTTATGGTTCTAAGGGTGCAAATGGTGTAATCTTGATTACTACTAAACATGGTAAGGCTGGTAAGATCAATATCAATGGAAAGTTTGAATCTTCATTCAATGGACGTACGAAGACTCCTGAATTTGTTGATGGTCTGACATATGCAAATTTGATGAACGAAGCCAATGTTACCCGTAATAAGGGTGTCGTTTATCAGCCTGAGGAGCTTGAATTGATACGTACAGGGTTGGATCCCGACTTGTATCCAAATGTAGATTGGAAAAAATTGCTTTTAAAAGACGGCGCATGGAGCTATAGAGGTAATGTTAATATGAGCGGTGGTGGTAATACTTCTCGCTATTTTGCATCAGTTTCGTATGTAGAAGATCAAGGTATGTATAATGCCGATCAGACTTTAAAGCAGAAATATAACACCAATGCCAATTATAAACGTTGGAACTATCGTTTGAATGTTGATTTCGACATTACACCAACAACCGTTTTGAAACTTGGTATTTCTGGTAATCTTGATAAACGTAACACCCCAGGATTGGGTGATTATGAAGCTATTTGGGGACAGTTATTTGGATACAATCCATTAAGTACTCCTGTGATGTATTCAAATGGCTATACACCGGCGACAGGTCGTGATGTAACACAAATGAACCCTTATGTAACAGCTACTCAAACAGGTTATAACGAAGACTGGACAAACAATATTCAGAGTAATGTTACTTTGGAACAAAATCTTGACTTCGTGACAAAAGGCATGCGTTTCGTAGGTCGTTTTGGTTATGATACATATAATTATAACTGGATCCACCACCGTATGTGGCCTGCGTTGTATAAAGCAAATGGACGTGATGCGCAAGGTAATATTGTTTGGGATAAGATGCGTGACCGTTCAGACATGTTCCAGGAAGCCGGTGGTGACGGCTCTCGACGTGAATTCCTGGATTTGATGCTGTCTTGGAATCGTCAATTTGCACAGTTACATAATATTGGTGCAACCATGAAGTTTACACAGGATGCTAATATCCAGACACAAAATTTGGGTTCCGATATCAAGAATAGTGTTTCTCATAAGAATCGTGGACTTGCAGGTCAGGTAACTTATAACTATGCTTTACGCTATTTCCTAGATTTTAACTTCGGTTATACGGGTTCAGAAAATTTTGCTGATGGTCACCGTTATGGATTCTTCCCAGCATTCTCTATGGCCTGGAACGTTGCTGAAGAAAGTTTTGTCAAGAAAGCACTTCCGTGGGTCAATATGCTCAAAATCCGTTTCTCTTCTGGTAAAGTTGGTAACGATAATACAGGAACTCGATTCCCATATTTGTACACTATCAGTGGGGGAGCATCCGGTTACAACTGGGGTTCAACAGCAACTCCAAACAATTATGCTGGTACTTTTTATTCACAAGTAGCTTCACCTAATGTTACATGGGAAATTGCCCGTAAAATGGACCTCGGTTTTGACTTTGTTGCTTTTCAGAATAGATTTTCTCTGACAATGGACTATTTTAACGAGAAGCGTACTGGCATCTACATGGTTCGTAATTACTTGCCTCAAATTGTAGGTCTTGACAGTAATCCGAGTGCTAACGTAGGTGCAACAAGATCTCGCGGCTTTGATGGTAACTTTGCCTATAATGACCATTTTGGGGAAGTTAGGTGGACCGTTCGCGGAAATATCACTTATGCTAAAAACGAAATTTTGGACCGTGATGAAGAAATTAAAGTTTATCCTTATCAATATGAGCGTGGTTATCGTATCGATCAGCAACGCGGTCTGATTGCGCTTGGTTTATTTAAGGATTATGAAGATATTAGAAATAGTCCTCAACAATCATGGGGAGATGTACAGCCTGGTGATATTAAGTATAAAGATGTTAATGGTGACGGTGTTGTAAATGATGGCGACCGTGTTGCTATCGGTGCAACTAGTACACCAAACCTGATTTATGGTTTAGGTCTTTCTCTCCAATGGAAAGAGTTTGATTTTAACCTCCACTTCCAAGGTGCAGGCAAGTCTACCTTCCCAATTTATGGAAAGAACGTTTTTGCCTTCAGCGAAAGAGATTGGGGAAATATTTTCAAAGGAATGTTAGAAGATCGTTGGATTTCTGCTGATATCTCTGGAAACCCGGCAACAGAGAATCCAAATGCTTCTTATCCTCGTTTGAGTTATGGTGGAAACGCTAACAACCAACAAGGATCTACTTTCTGGATGAGGGATGGACGTTATGTTCGTTTGAAGAATCTCGATTTTGGTTATACCTTACCTAAAACTGTTGTTAACAAGTTACACTTCAACTCTATCAGATTCTATGTTTCAGGCCAGAATCTGTTGACGTGGTCAAAGTTCAAATTGTGGGACCCTGAAACGTTGAACCCACGTGGTGAACAGTATCCGCTATCTCGTTCAGTGACAATGGGTGTGCAAGTTAACTTATAATACTTGAAAATTATGAAAAAGAAAATTGCAATATTGATGTTTTCCGTACTCAGCTCAGGATCATTACTAACCTCCTGCGCCGACTATCTGGATTCTGATAAATATTTTGAAGACCGTACAACTTTGCAACAAGTCTTCGAAGACAAAACCCGAACTGAAGAATGGCTTGCTTATGCCTATTCGTTTTTAAGAAACGAAAATGCAGAGGTTGCAAGTAAGGGTTTTGCAACCATACCTGCAGTTTTTGCAGACGATATGTATTTTGGGGATAGAGATTATGAAAGTTTCCATGACACAAAGGACTTAGGTGTTTTGAACTATAATAAGTTCAAGTTAGGTGAATATAATGAAAACGATTATAACGCTTCTTGGGGAACCTGCTACAAGGGAATCCGCCAAGCATCAATCTTTATTCAGAATGTAGATAAGAATAAGGAAATGTCGAGCATCGATAAACTTGATTATAAAGGTCAGGCTAGATTTATTCGTGCTTATTATTACTGGCTACTTCTGAAAAAGTATGGACCTATTCCAATCATGCCAGATGCCGGTGTAGACTATACCAAGAATTATGATGAAGTAGCTACTCCACGTAGCACTTATGAAGAATGTGCCGATTTTATCAGTACTGAAATGATTCAGGCTGCGAAAGAAATCCAATACCTGAAGCGTGATATGGAAAACGTATCGCGTCCAACTAAGGGAGCTTGTCTTGCTACCCGTGCATTGGTCTTACTTTATGCTGCCAGTCCATTGATGAATGGTAATACCGATGATTTTGCTAAAAAGTTGGTGGATGATAAAGGTAAACAATTATTGAATAGCGATTATAGCGAAGAAAAGTGGGCAAAAGCCGCAGCTGCTTGTAAAGATGTAATGGATTTAGGTGTGTATGATTTGTATCATGTACCATTCAATACAACCAATGCACCTGGATTCCCTGTAACGATGGCTCCGCCTGCAGATGGAAATTTTTCTGAAAAGAGTTGGCCTAATGGTTGGAGTGATATTGATCCTTATGCTTCTTACCGTAATTTGTTCGACGGTGATGTTGCTGCTGTTGACAACCCTGAGTTGATTTTCTCACGCGTTAACAATGTTACGAGTGATATGAATAGTGGTATTGAAGCTTTGGTCATTCATGAAATGCCAATTGACCTGGGAGGCTGGAATACCCATGGTATGACACAGAAAATGGTTGACGCTTATTATATGAAGAATGGCGACAACTGTCCTGGAAAAGATAAGGAAATTGGTCGTGGAGATGGTTCTGAGCGCTTGACAGGGTTTACATCACGTGCAGATATTGCTGCAGGGAAATACAAACCGCTTGCTGTTGGAGTATCATTGCAATATGCCGATCGTGAGCCTCGTTTCTATGCTTCTGTGGCATATAATGGCTCTACATGGGAAGCATTAGGCGATCCTGAAGCATCTCGTCGTAACAGACAAGTATTCTATTATAGAGGAAGCGGAAACGGATATATCAATGCTTTCTCCTATTTACGTACGGGTATTGGTGTAAAGAAATGGTACAATCCTAACGATTATACCACGACTCACTCTTACGATAACATTAAGAGGAAGCCCGAAACTGCTATTCGGTATGCCGATATTCTGCTTGCTTATGCAGAAGCACTGAACGAGTTGGATGGAACTTATCAAATTGCTTCGTGGGATGGTTCAAAGACTTATACCATTAGCCGTGACATCAATGAGATCAAAAAGGGAACGAATCCTGTACGAATTCGTGCTGGATTGCCCGATTACTCGGATGCGGATTATGCAAGCAAAGATTTGTTGCGTAGTCGTATCAAACGCGAACGTATGATTGAATTTATGGGTGAAGGTCGTCGTTATTACGATTTACGTCGTTGGAAAGATGCGCCAGCTGAAGAATCTCTCCAGATATATGGTTGTAATGTGATGATGACAGCTGCTAACCGTGAACAGTTCCAACAGGTCGTTCCAATTTATAATTTACCATCAACTTTTTCTGACAAGATGTACTTCTGGCCTATTTCTCATGCAGAATTGAAGCATAACAGTCGTCTTACACAGAATCCAGGCTGGACATTAAATGATTAAACTCTTAATTCAAGAAAAAATGAAACACTTTTCTATATTGATTGCATCCTTGTTGGGCTTGTTGATGCTGTCCACTTCTTGTAATGACGAATGGTCTCAGGAGCAGTATACCCATTATATCAGCTTCCGTGCACCCCTAAATGATCAAGGTGTCACCAATATATATGTTCCGTATAGTCGTAAAGACAAAGATGGAAACTATTTATATGGTGAAGGACAATCAAGCTACCAGCTACCAGTTATTGTTAGTGGCTCTAAAACGAATGAACAAAACTATTCTGTTCATATCGCTACAGACCTAGATACATTGAATGTATTGAATTATGCTCGTTTCCAAAATCGGAAGGACTTGTACTATGTTGATATGAGCCAATATGCTTCCTATTCTGACGTTCTAGAAATATCTGCTGGAAAAGATATTTCATTGTTGGATCTGCGATTTGATTTTAAGAAGGGTACAGATGGGGGTATTGATATGTCAGAGAAGTGGTTACTTCCGTTGACTGTTGTCGACGATCCTTCTTATGGATATCAGTCACATCCTCGAAAAAATTATGCAAAAGCCATGCTTCGTGTATTCCCGTTCAATTCATACTCTGGTGATTATTCGGGAACAGCATTGAAATTCTTTAATACAGGTGATGAGGCAAACGCTACAACTTCAGAAACTGTTCGTGGATATGTGGTAGATGAGCATACATTATTCTTCTATGCTGGAAATATCAATGAGAATCGTACTGACCGTAAGAACTATAAAGTGTATGCCCATTTTAATGGCGACAAGAGTGGTACGGTAGATTTCTATTCAACGAACGCTGCATTGAAATTCAAAGTAAATAAGCAAGCTTCTTTCCGCATTGTAGAACAAATGGATGAGATTCAGCCTTATTTAAAGCACCGTTATGTCATCATTAACAACATAAGCTATGATTATGTTGATTATACCTCCATTCCCGGAACTGAAATCAATTATTCAGTTAGTGGAACTTTGACACTTGAGCGTAAGCTAAATACTCAGATTCCTGATGAAGACCAGGCAATAATGTGGTAAAACAGATAAATGATTTTAATGGAATGAAAATATCTAAATCCAAGATAACTATGACAATGGTATCGGCCCTTTTGTGGGTCGGTACCATTGGCGTTTCAGGGCAAGACGTCATCACAAAAGTGGTTGAACGCCCCGACAATACATCCAAGAGTGTGAATTATGTCAATAGTAGGGCACCGCTTCAGCAAGTCTATTTCATGAAATTGCCTGTTGGCAGTATCAAACCGGCCGGTTGGGTAGAGAGATACCTCGAATTGCAACGCGACGGACTGACAGGACATTTGGGTGAAATCTCAGCATGGCTGGATAAGGATAACAATGCTTGGTTAACAAATGGTGGCGACCATGGCTGGGAAGAGGTTCCTTATTGGTTGAAAGGTTATAGTGACCTTTCCTATATCTTGGGTGACAAAAAAATGATTAATGAAACCAAGACATGGGTCGAAGCAACGTTGAAAAGTCAGCGTGCTGACGGGTTTTTCGGGCCAATGAACCAATCGAATGGCAAACCTGAAGTATGGGCACAGATGATTATGCTTACGACGTTGCAGCATTATTATGAATTCACCAATGACGATCGCATACTGAAGCTGATGACCAATTATTTCAAATGGGAATTGGCGTTGCCAGACGACCAGTTCTTGGAATCATATTGGGAAAACAGTCGAGGAGGAGACAATCTGTACAGCGTATTGTGGCTTTACAACCGCACCGGAGATCAGTTCTTATTGGATTTGGCACACAAGATTCATCGTAATACTGCTAATTGGACCCAGGCTTCTTCGTTACCAAACTGGCACAATGTCAATGTCGCAGAGTGTTTTCGTGAACCCGCAACCTATTATATGTTAACCGGCGATAAGAAAATGCTGAATGCATCTTATAACGACCAACAACTCATCCGGCGCACCTTTGGACAGGTACCAGGTGGAATGTATGGGGCCGATGAGAATGCACGTATGGGATACATCGATCCTCGGCAGGGTGTTGAAACTTGTGGTATGGTCGAACAGATGGCTTCCGATCAGTTTATGCTCTATTTTACAGGAGATACCTATTGGGCAGACAATTGCGAAGACGTAGCCTTCAATACTTATCCAGCTGCTGTTATGCCCGATTTCAAGGCATTGCGCTACATTACTTCACCTAATATGGTACAGAGTGATTCCAAAAATCATCATCCAGGAATCGACAATAGCGGCCCATTCTTATCAATGAATCCATTCAGTAGTCGTTGCTGCCAGCATAACCACTCTCAGGGATGGCCATATTATGCTCAGAACTTGGTTTATGCAACACCAGACAACGGTGTCGCCGTTACAATGTATGCTGCTTGTACGGCCGATATGAAGGTTGCTGATAACAAGGCAATATCTATCAAAGAAACAACAAATTATCCTTTTGACGAGAGTATCAACTTCGACATAACAAAAGGAAAGGCTCGTTTCCCATTGTATTTGCGTATTCCGTCCTGGACCAACCAGGCAGAAGTATTTGTTAATGGCGTGAAACAAGATGTAAAGGCTGTTCCGGGCCAGTACTATTGCATGACGAAGGAGTGGAAGAAGGGCGACCAGATTACAATCAAAGTTCCAATGTCTCTCACCATGCGCCAATGGCAAGTTAACAAGAACAGCGTAAGTGTCAACTACGGTCCTTTAACACTTTCATTGAAAATGAAGGAGCGTTATGTACAGCGCGACAGTAAGGAAACAGCTATAGGTGATTCTAAATGGCAAAAGAATGCTGATGCATCTCAGTGGCCTACCAGTGAGATTTATGCTGATAGCCCTTGGAACTATGCACTGTATATCAATCCTCAGCATCCGCTCAGTGATATTCAGATCGTAAAAAAGGCATGGCCAGCCGACAATTATCCATTTACCTTACAAAGTATGCCACTCGAATTCAAGGCGAAAGGTCGATTAGTGCCATCATGGACGATTGATGAAAATGGTCTTTGCGGGGTACTTCCTCAGGAAGACGCCATAAAAGATTCTTCTCTCGATGATATTACATTGGTTCCAATGGGAGCTGCCCGTTTGCGCATCTCAGCATTCCCTGTGACGAATCAGTAAAAACATCCTTTTGGTGATCTTTTAAAAGGTTGTAAACATAATGTCTTGTTTCTATAATTATAGAAACAAGACATTTTGCTGATGTAATACGGAGTCCCTAATAGGTCATCATGAGTACGCTTGCTAAAATTGGATTGTACAGAATGATGGGATTGCTAAATCGCAGCTCCTTTTTTGAAGAGATATTCATTTTACTTTTCTCATTAACTACAGTCTTGTGAGGAATCACTTCGCCACCAATGTTCTTCAATATTTCATAGTTATGAATATGAAGTTCTTTGAAAATTGACAGTATATGGTTGATGTCGTCTTGCGAAGTTTGTTTGTGTGCATAGACATAAACCTTGAAATCTGGTTTATTCATGCTTAGCTTGAGGTATCTCCGGATACCAGGATTGCCAAAACGATCAACATCCCATGATGTTACCGTACTTCTCTTCCAGTTGCCTTGTTCTGCTTTTCCCTCAGTAAAATAAATATCCGCTTTGCCAGGAAGTAAAATGGTTAAT
>Ga0172378_10006821_pt1 | contig 10646 bp, 10 predicted proteins | sample GrowelOW332metaG_FD_119755 | JGI IMG/M metagenome (GOLD analysis project Ga0172378, IMG submission 119755) | Groundwater microbial communities from an aquifer near a municipal landfill in Southern Ontario, Canada - Pumphouse #3_1 metaG | ecosystem: Environmental > Aquatic > Deep subsurface >... | reverse complement strand
TTGCGCAGCTGTAATACACCTTGGGACTTGCAAACAGCTTTTTGACGGGAATGGTCGCGAGCAGCCCTCCGATAACGAGCATTGAAATCGGCGTGCAGAGCGAACCCAGATAGCTCACCGCGCCGGATACAAAATCCGGAAGATTTATTCGCGCAATGAACAGCAGCAATCCGATAATGCACGGAGTCGTACCATAATTAAATATCATTTTGACGAAATTCATTTTTATTTCCGGACGCGCTCTGTGCAGTATATACATACCGTATGTCCATGTAACTATATTGAACACGATTATGTAAAACGAACCCCAGAATACGCCGATATCGCCGAACATCGAACGTAGTATCGGAAATCCCATGAATCCGCAGTTTGAAAACAACAGTCCGAATTCGGTTATGCTGCGCTCATCGATATTTTTGATGAAAAATGTGGAGCCGAGCGCGATCGCCGCCGTCACTGCGTGGATAATTGTGCCGAGCAGCAAAATGAACATTCCGGTTTTGAAATTCTCCGGCGTATATTTCATCGACACCACCGCGTCGACAATCATAAACGGCTGACCGACGCAGATTATCAGATTTGAAAGCCCTTTTGACAGCTTGTCGTCGATAATGCCCGCTTTTCGGGCGATAAAGCCCGCTGCAAGCAGCAAAAACATTGTCGCGACGGCGCTCAGCAGCACTGTCATATCAAATTTAAACATCAATAAGAGCCGCCCTGCGCTTTCGCATATTCAGCGTCCAGCCGGCGCTTAATTTCCTTCATATCGCCGAGCATGGCTTCCTTTGCCGCGATATTTCCGCGCAGAAGATAGGACGGATGATAAACGGCGCACATCGAAACGCGCCCGCGCTCAAACCATACGCCGTGCTCGCCCGTTATCTTAAAATCCGGCTTTATAAGCCGCTGAGCAGCGATTCTGCCAAGACAGACGATGAGCGGCGGATCGATCAGCTTCACCTGACGGCGCAGCCATTCGATGCACATATCCTCCTCCTCGGGCAGCGGATCACGGTTCTGCGGAGGACGGCATTTCAGTATATTCGCGATAAATACCTCATCGCGGTCGATACCGACGGCTTCAAAATATTTATCGAGCAGCTTTCCGGCACGGCCGACAAACGGCTGTCCGGTCTGATCCTCCGTTTCACCAGGCGCTTCGCCGATAAACATCAGCTTCGCGCCGCGTGAGCCTGTGCCGAACACATTGTTTGTCCTCGTCGCGCCGAGCGCACATTTGCGGCAGGCGCTGCATTCGGCTTCAAGTTCGTCCCATTCCATCAGTATTTCTCCATTTTCTATATCATACCAAACAATTATCTAAATTAACAAGCCGCCATATACAATAATAAATATATCCTCCATGCTCGGCAGGGGTTTGGGGGCGGCCCTCCGCCCCCAACGTACCCCCGTCTCCCGTCTCTCCCGCCCGCGTTACGGAGCAGGCGGCATATTGTCGGGCGCGGCGGAGATGAATTTCGTATACTGTCCCATCCAGCCCATTTTGACAGAGCCGGTCGAGCCGTGACGGTTTTTTGCGATTATGACCTCGGCAAAATTCTGCTCGTCGCCCTCGCCCTCCTTGTAATATTCCGGACGATACAGGAACATAACGACGTCGGCGTCCTGCTCGATAGCGCCCGAATCTCGCAAATCTGAAAGCATCGGTTTTTTATCAGTACGCTGTTCGTTCGCACGCGAAAGCTGGGCGCAGCATATGACCGGAACCTTCAGCTCCTTGGCGAGCAGCTTGAGGTTTCGCGATATATCAGATACCTCCTGCACGCGGTTGTCAATGCGGCGGTCGCTCTGCATGAGCTGTAAATAGTCGATTACGACAAGACCGAGATTTTTGACGCGGCGCAGCTTCGCCTTCATTCCGGTGATGGTTATGCCGGTCGTATCATCGATTAAAATCTCACATTCGGAGAGATTGGCGGCGACGTTGGCGAGGCTGTCCCACTGCTTGCCATCGAGATGTCCGGTGCGCATCGCGTGGCTGTCGATCATGCCCTCGCTCGAGAGCATTCGCGTGACGAGCTGCTCCTTTGACATTTCGAGAGAGAACACGCACACCGTTTTTTTGTAATTGAGCGCACATTTGGTCGCAATATTCAGCACAAAACTCGTCTTGCCCATGCCGGGTCGTGCGCCGACGAGAATAAGATCACTGGGCGCCATTCCGACGAGCACGCTGTCAAGCTCCGAAAAGCCTGTGCGCGCGCCGATAACGCTGTCGGGATCGTCGTTGAGCGCCTTGAGCTGATCGTACACCGATACGATGACCTCGCGAATGTGCGCAAAATTCTTCTGCTCGCGCCCCTGTGCGATCTCGAATATCATCTGCTCGGCGCGGTTGACGATGCTCTGCGCTTCGTCGGCTTCGGAATACGCGTCCTCGGATATTGCGGAGCAGGCGTCAATGAGCTTTCGCAGCGTGCTTTTATCGTGAACGATTTTCGCGTAATCGAGAATATTCGCGGCGCTCGGCACTATCTCGGCTATGGTTTTGATGTAATTTTTCGATTCCTCGTCGGTATAGGTTCCGCCCGTGACAAGCATATCGATGAGGGTGACGAGGTCGATGGTGCGGCTTTTGAGAAAAAGCTGCTGCATCGCCTCGTATATCGCCTTGTGCTCGCCCAGATAAAAATCATCTGCGGAGAGCATTGTCGCCACCGACGGAAATCGCTCTGGATCTATGAGCACCGAGCCGAGTACAGACTGCTCGGCTTCGAGCGAAAATGGCAGACGACGCCCGAACTCGGCTGTCTTTGCCGGCTTATCCATGTCTTTTATCCTTTATTTCGCTTCACAGACCACGACATTCACCTTGCCGGTGATCTCGGGATAGATACGCATTTCGATCTGATAGCTGCCGTACGCTTTGATGGGATCGTTTATCATCAGCTTGCGGCGGTCGATCTCTACTCCGTGCTGCTTCAGCATTTCCTCGGCGATATCCTTTGAGGTGACCGAGCCGTAGAGCCGTCCGTCAGCGCCGGAGGTGATCGCGATCTTGACTATGAGCGCTTCGAGCTTCGCCTTGGTTTCAAGAGCGGCGGCGCGGTCAAGCTCCGCCTTGCGCTTCTCGGCGGCTTCGCGGTTTTTAAGCTCGTTCATCGCCTTTGCGTCGGCTTCGACCGCGAGTGATCTCGGAAAGAGATAGTTGCGGGCATAGCCGTCCGAAACGTTGATCATCTGTCCCTTTTTGCCCTGACTTTTTACATCCTGTGTTAAAATTACCTTCATGTTATTAAATATCCTTTCATGTGAACGCATATTTCCGGCAAATGCCGATGAAAATGCTTTTATCGTCAGCCGCCGATATAATTTATAAAACGGTCGGTGATGTTTTCCATTTTTCCCTCGCGGAAAATAATGCGGTAGCGGTAGTTCAGCTCATTTCCCTGCGCGATGGTGAGTCCGCCGCGAAAATACAGATTGTTCGCCGCGAAAAGTCCGTAATCGCGTATGTGCCACGTCGTCGGATAACGCTCGTTTTGCGGATTGTCGAACACCGTAATGCCTGCCTCGCGTCCGCCGAGCGTTCCGCTGTAATCGCACCAATGCGCCGGACGTCCCCAGCATTCGCTCTCGCCTGAAGCGCCGTAGGAGTTTGTCATATGCCCTCCCCGGTCGGCGCGCAGCGCGTCGTTTACGCGTATGCCGAGCGGTCCGGCTTCCTTTGTCGCACCGAATACAACCTCGCCGTAGGACGCCGTAAATGTGAAATCGATATCGACATAACGGCAGCCGGCGCTCTGATTGTAGACTGTGAACGTCCGGCTTTCGTCGAGCATAGCGATGCCCGACGCGCTGCGCCATACATTTTCGGCGCGAAAACGCGCGAACGCTTGTCCGGCTTCAAAACCGCCGACAGATCGTTGGCGCTGAACGCCGCGGTTCTCCGGCTCGTTCCAGAAATCGACGTTTTTCGCGTCAGATCCGGCAAGCGTCACGTCTCCTACGCCGAGGAACACCGAACGGTGATGCGGATGCTCCGGAGTTTCAAAATCGAGCCGCGTGAAGCTGTCGCCAGACTCCGTCATGACCGCGCCGAAATAGGGTTTGGCGAAGCGCTCGTCCCATACATACGACGAAAAACGTTTGCCGCCGAGCATAATATCGAGCGACGTGCCGTGCGTCACGATCTGCGCGGCGCTGCCCGCCGGACGGCAGGACAGTGTAAGCTCCGTTTCGCTTTCAGCCGGCAGCGAAGCGATAATTATCACCCCGCCGCGGGTATTCTGCGCCGGAAATATTCTGCCGTCAGCCGCCGCCGCGCCGCATACGCCGTCCGGAGCTTCACAGGCGGCGAATATCGGTTCGCCGTACAGGGCGCGGCGCGTTTTCAGCGTAATATTCATATTTTTCCTCTTTTATATCAAAAATTGCGTTATACAGTTCATAAAAAGCGTCCGACAAACGTTTTTTTCATAAATTTACATATCTCCGGAGCGTCTGAGGGGAAATCGCGATACGAACATTCGCAGCTCACGCCGCCGGTATAGCCCGCCGCATGAAGCTGGTCGGCGACCGCTTCGAGATATCCGCCGCCAGACGTGCCGGGAACTGCGCGGTCGCCCTCGGATATGTGAACGTGCCGCAGATATTTGGCATATTGTCCGATTTCGCCGACTCCCTCTCCGTTTTTGTACATATGATATACATCGCAGAGCAGCGCGGCGGAGGGATTATCGAGCGTGCGCAGGATATCAGCGCCGTCGGACAGCGTGTTCATAAAGTTTGTTTCACCGCGGTTGAGCGGTTCAAGCACAAACAGCATATTTCGGCGCGACGCGGCGTCGGCGCACATATCAATGAAATCACGCAGTACGCGCTCTCCCGCGGCTCGCTCGGCATTCTCCGGTATTCTCCTCGCGCGCCCGCTGCCGAACACACAGCGCCGGACGCCGAAGCGCTCCAGCCGCTCGGTTATCATACGGACATATTCGCCAAGCTCCCTTGACGGCGTTGAAGCTATCGGCAGCGAAATGAAGCTGTTTGAAGCGTAAAAACGCACTCCGTCCGCGATAAGCGACGCCATGTCGGATTCGCTGAGCGCAGCGACAAGTCCGCACGTCACCTCGGCAAAATCAAAGCCCGCCGAGCGCACGATTTCATGCCCCTGACCGATAATCCCGGCGGGCGACGCGACCTCGCCAATTCCCTGCGGCATAAACGAGCCGCCGGGTATGCAGCATCCGATGTTCATAATACAAGCCGCGCAAACGCTCCCCACGCGATTGCGCCCCTCCTTAATATTGTGTCAGTTGAACATTTTTAACTTTTCAGTTGATGCGCATTTTGCCCGACGCGTCGAGCAGCTTGATGAACAGTCCTCCCTGTACGGTGCGGTGACGGAAGCCTACCATCACAGAGGTGACGGTATCGTACCAGTCGGTGAGCGGCACGCGCGAGGGCGAATAGTTGTACGCCATCCAGAGCGGCGTTATAAAGCTCTCAAAATCCTCACGCGATGGCAGCATGGTCGCCGTCCACATAAGCCAGTCGGATTTTGTATAGGTCGCGCGGTTGTCAAGCGGCATACCATATGGATTGACGTGCGCGAAGTTGGACGCGGTTTCGCTGCGGACGACCTCGGAGGGGAATATCTGCGTGCCGAAAAGCTTATCCCACACCATATTATATTTCATTGAGAAGGTTCCGGGGCGGTCGAACGCAAGGCGATAGCTGCCGTCGCCGTTCGCGGCGGTCTTGACCCAGTGAGCGGCGATATCACGCGCCGCGGTCATATATTTATCGCAGCCGACGCCGTCGCCCGCCATACGCAGTATCTGCGCATAGCCCGCGATTCCCATGACAGCCTTGAGCGAAAGATTGCAGTTGTGCGCGAGATGTCCGGCGAAATCGTCGGTGCAGAGCTGATTTGCCGGATCTTCGCCGAATTCGATAAGATAGCGCACCCAGCGCTCGAGCGTTTCGCGGTGAGCGAGCGCAAAGCCGGCGTCGCGGTCAGCAATCGATACTGCCGCCGCCATTATAAGCATATTTCCGCATTCCTCGACGGGCATCTGACCGTTGATATCGTTTCCGGCATAGACCTGACCGTTGACAAGCGGATACTGACCGGCGTCATGCGGCGCGAAGTCGAAGCTCCACGCGTCGGACGCCGCGTATTTGAATATCGGACGCATCATGCCGCGCACAAGCTCTGGCGCGTAGAGCAGGAACATCGGTATCGACGGATAGCTGACGTCGACGGTCGCCGCGCAGCCGTTTGAGAAGCATTCCTTTGAAATGAACACCGTTTCGCCGTCCGTATCGGTCGCGATTTTATGTCCGGCGATGACCTGACGGTAGGCAAGCTCGAGCATTTCGGCGTATTTTTCGCCGCCCGCTTCAACCGCGTCGCAGAACAGCTTGCGCGAGAAGGTTTCGCACGCCTCGAAAAGATAATCCTCGTAAGCCGCCGCCGCGCGGAGTATTTCCTCCTCTATCGCCGCGCCGCCCTTCTTCCAGTAGGCCTTTATCGGCTGACCGAAGTAGATTAAGCTGTCGATATCGTCGTAGGCGAACATAAAGAGCGAGCCGCTGCCGCCGGTGGCGCTGACGTAGGTCATATCGCCCTCTTTTTCGGCGTCATGCAGGGTTACGGCGCTTTCGTCGCCCATCACCGCGAGGTAAAAATACCCCCAGTCGATGCGGACGTCGTCGCCCGAACGGTTGAGCGGCTTCTGAACCTCGCTGCCCATGCGAGCGGCGGTCACCTTGTCGCTGAGCGGCAATATCTCGGTCGAAACCTTATACTGACCGCGTTCGTTTAAGCAGATTTCCTCCGAAACATCGACGCGGACACAAACGTCGTGCTCGCCGCCGTCGATCGGCTTCCAGAGCGGCTTCATATATGAAACCGGACGAGAAAGCAGCTGCATATCATACGGAAGCAGAGGTGTGGTGAATGTTACTGTGAGCGCTATGCCTGCGCCCTCAAACATATATTTTGTAGAAAGAGCGTTGACATCGACCGAGATCTGACGCATCGCCGGACGGTCAGAGCCGCCCATGAATTTATATTCTGTGCCGTCGACCGTGACTATTCCGTCGATGGTATTCGGGTGACCCGTCCAGTGAACAGTAACGCTGTCGGTCAGGCGGTCGGAGGGCGACCATACGGAAAAAAACGGATCGACCGTGATAAGCGGATAAGCGGGTGCTCTCAGCTTCATAATTATTACCTCTTATTTATATAAATGTATTATGAATCGTATATTTATAATTCTCATGCGGATATCGGCTCACTGCGCGGCAAGCATCGATTTTATTTCGAGTATATAGAGCATATGTGTATCGCCCGAGCCGTAATGCTGCGCCGGAACGCTTTTGTCGGTGAAATTTTCGTTTTTGAAGGTGTCGGCGTAGAGCTTGCGTCCGATGATAACGAGCCTCGCTTCGTCGTAATACACCGCCCCCGGAATATCAAAGCGCGGCGTCAGACCGCAGATGTGCATCTTATCGATATCGCGTCCGCTTTTGCTGCCGAGCAGATTCAGCTCCGAACGCTTATCTCCCCCGAAAAACGAAAGTGTGATAAGCTCGTTTTTCTCAGCAAATTCAAAGGTATGCCGCTGCGGACGTATTACACACGCCGCCGTCGGACGGCTCCACAGCACGCCCATACCGCCCCATGAGGCGGTCATGCAGTTGAAGTTGCCTTCAACTCCCGCACTTATCAGCATCCATTCGTCGCCGATTAGCCGGAAAACGTTTTCATTGAGCGATTTCGGATCGATCTTTTCAAATTGTGTCATCGTCTCTGCCCTCGTTCAGTTTGTTTTTTAGTCCCACACGGTCGAAAATAAGCGCCGCAGCGATGAATACCGCCGTGTTGACAACCGACTGTACCGCCGTTTTCGGTATGGAAACAAGCGGCACAGTCATGCTGCCGACGATAGCGCATTCATAAAGATAATAACCGCCGACGTTTATCACCGCCGCCGCCGCGAGTGCCGCCGCGTTGCGGGCGCAGAGCAGCGAGTACGGCTTTGAGGTAAAGCATCGCGCCATGAGCGCCTTTATAAGCAGAGTTCCGGGCGCCCATACGGCGTAACCGGTGAGAATGTCCGCCATTCCCGCTCCTATCGCTGCGGCGGCGATTCCCCACGGCATTGGCAGCAGGCAGGCGGCGAGATAGACGAACGCGTCGCCGAGGTGAACATATCCGGCGAGTCCGGGCGCTGGTATCGGTATCTGTACGAACGCGGTAAACACAAAAACCATCGCGGCGAGTACTCCGGCGAGCGCCATGAAGCGCAGCTTTTTCTTATCCATATCGGCATTTCTCCTATGAAATACGGTATATTGCGGCGGTTCCTACAATCTGCTGCACGAAAATGCGCTGCGGGATTTATTTTACGGCAAGCTTGCCGCCAACCTCGCGCAGAATATCGGCGGAGGGGGAGGGGATGCGTCCGAGGTAATCCGGACCGACATTGAGCAGATAGTTTATGCCGCGCTCGTTGAGATGATTCTTTATCCGAATTATCTCGTTCGCGTCCTTCCAGTTCTGATCGAACGCTTTATAGCCCCATGTGTCATTGGTCGTAGCGGCGGTTTCGACAAGCTCGTCCCCGAAATCGTGGTCGGAAATCTCATTGTCGCCAAGCGATCTGTAATCGCAGACACCGTTTCCGATTCTCGAATTGATCAGGCAGTTGGGCTGATATTTCTTTACATAATTATAAAGCTCAAGACTCTGCTCGGGTTTTATGGTCTGCGGAACGTCAAACCAAATAAGGCAGAGGTCGCCGTACTGCGTCAGAATCTCCTTGACCTGAGGTTTGATCTTCTCCTCGAAGCAGCGGCTGTAATCCTTTGTTTTGCGGTCCCAGTCCCAGAAATTGTCGCAGCCGTGCTCGCCGCAGTCATAGCCCGCGCCGTCGGGATGCGCCCAGTCGAGCGCCTGCGAATAATAAAGTCCGAATTTCAAACCGTGCTTGGCGCAGGAGTTGGCAAGCTCGCCGATAACATCGCGTCCGAAGGGCGTTGCGTCGACGACGTTGTATTTTGAAACCTTCGAATGATACATCGCAAAGCCGTCGTGATGCTTGGAGGTGACGACCATGTATTTCATGCCGGAATCGAGCGCTAACTTAACCCATTCGTCGGCGTCGAAAAGTATCGGGTTGAACGCGTTTGCGAGCGCGGCATATTCATCGTGCGGAATACGGCACTGATACTGTATCCATTCGCCGATACCAGGTATGCGCGTACCCTTCCATTCGCCTGCCGGCAGGCAGTAAAGCCCCCAGTGAACCATCATTCCGTATTTCGCGTCCTTGAACCATTCCTTGTTTGTCATAACAAAACCCCCATATTATAAAATATATGTTATATAAATATCGCTTTATCGCGGTATAAGCTCATAAAGTACCGATTCGAGCATAACGCCCTCACGCGAGAGCGACGGAGTGCGGGCTGTGACGCTCATTGCGTCCCAGACGAAGGAGGAAGCGTCCTCCGACGCGGCGGCGAGCGATTTCCCCTTCAGCAGGCGTCCGAGCAGCACCGAGGCGAAAATATCGCCTGTGCCGGGATATCCGCGCTTTATTGCGGGTTTGCGGCAAAACACCGGACGCGCACCGCTTAGTGTCATATCGAGCGACGCGGTGGTGACGAATTCTTCTCCGGCGTTTTGATTTTTCTCCGATCCGTCAGCGTCTGCTACGGCGCATTCCGGCGGCTTATCAATAGCGGCGCCGTGTATGCCTGTTATTACCACTTTTTTGCAGTATTTTTCGGCAAGCTCATAGAGCATTTCAGCGGCGGCGTCCTCGTCGGCGGCGGCATATGGGCGGTCAAGAAGAAAAAACGCTTCGGTAACGTTGGGCGTGATGACATCCGCCATCGCGCAGAGCGTTTTCATGCTCTCGCGATGCTCTCCGGTTACCGTCTGATATGCCGCGCCGTCGTCGCCCATCACCGGATCGCAGAGCGCGACGGTATTTTCGCCGCGAAAGGCGCTGATATAATCCTCGACTATGCCGACCTGCTCGCCAGAGCCTAAAAAACCGCTGTAAATTGCGTCAAAGGTCAGCCCGAGCCGTTTATAGTGCGAAAGCGACGCTCTCATATGCCCGGTCATATCGGTTATTTCAAAATCAGTAAAGCCGCCGGTATGCGTTGAAAGCACCGCCGTCGGAATCGGGACGCACTGTATGCTCATCGCAGAAAGCACCGGTATTATGCAGGTGAGCGAGCAGCGTCCGAAACCGGACAGGTCGTGTATCGCCGCCGCGCGTTTGAGCGGGTATGTCAATATCGTTCAACTCTTTCGTGTTTTATGCTTGCAGAGCCGCCTATGCCGTGCATTGCTGCGGCCGCCGCTTATACAGAGATAATTATAACATAATTTTATTGGGATTACAATAATATTATTTAAATAAGCCGCAAAGGTTTTTCGCCTGCGAAACGTGGGACGAACCTGTGCGGACGGCTTTTTCGATAAGTTTTCGTTTGCGAAACGGATTGCTAACCTGTGCGGACGGCTTTTTCGGTAAGTTTTCGTTTGCGAAACGGGTACGAACCTGAAAGGACGGACAACCCTACGGTTTTCCGTCCTCTCAGACTCTCCCGCTTTCCCTTGGAACGGTGCGCTTGAAGAGGCGCGGCTCCCGCGTGTG
>Ga0172378_10006820_pt1 | contig 10647 bp, 9 predicted proteins | sample GrowelOW332metaG_FD_119755 | JGI IMG/M metagenome (GOLD analysis project Ga0172378, IMG submission 119755) | Groundwater microbial communities from an aquifer near a municipal landfill in Southern Ontario, Canada - Pumphouse #3_1 metaG | ecosystem: Environmental > Aquatic > Deep subsurface >... | reverse complement strand
TTCCGGTTTCTCAGCAAGCTCATCGACCTTGCCAAGTATCCTATTTATTTCTGCCTTACGGACAGGAACAGGATCACCACCTTTTGTATCACCTAAAAATCCTATAACATTTGTCATATCGCGCAATATATGAGGTATTTCCCCAATTAAAGCAGCTTCAATCAAAATATATCCAGGAAAAAAGTTCCTTTCAGAACTAATTTTTTTTCCATTACGAACATGGAAAACTTTTTCGGTAGGTACTAAAACCTGCGAAACGTAATCTTGATAACCCAAAGCAGACATTTCTGATTCGATGTACGCCTTGACAGCTTTTTCTTTGCCACCAATAACTCGGAGTACATACCAATTTTTCTTAATTTCAGCCATTTGTTTATACAAGATTAATAAAACATACCATAAATAAAACTCATAAGATGTCTAAATACGAAATCCATAACAAATATCCCTAGTGCGATTATGACGGAAGCTATCATCACAACAGTGGTGCTATTTATTAATTCTGACCAAGATGGCCAAGATACCTTATTGACCAATTCATTATATACATTATCGAAATATGTCTTAATTTTCATTGCAGCAAGTTTAATTCTAAGATTTTCTTATTTAAAGCACGGGAGGAGGGGCTCGAACCCCCGACACCTGGTTTTGGAGACCAGTGCTCTACCAACTGAGCTACTCCCGTAGATTGACTGACTCGCAAAAGTCAGTCAAAGGCCTGAAATTAATCAGGAAGTATTTCTGTAATTTGACCAGCACCTACTGTTCTACCACCTTCACGGATAGCGAAACGTAGACCTAATGAACAAGCAACTGGAGTTAATAAATTAACTGTGATTGTTACATTATCACCTGGCATTACCATTTCTGTTCCTTCTGGTAAAGTAATTTCACCAGTTACGTCTAATGTACGTAAGTAGAACTGAGGTCTATATCTATTGTGGAATGGAGTGTGACGTCCACCTTCTTCTTTCTTAAGAACATATACCTCTGCTTTAAATTTGCTATGAGGTTTTACTGAACCTGGTTTAGCTAATACCATACCACGTTTAATCTCTTCTTTATCTATACCACGAAGTAATAAACCAACATTATCACCAGCTTCACCTTCGTCTAATAGCTTACGGAACATCTCAACACCTGTACAAGTAGTTTTCTTACCATCTGCACCAAGACCAATTATTTCCAACTCATCACCTATATGTACAATACCTGTCTCTACACGACCAGTAGCAACTGTACCACGACCTGTAATTGAGAAAATATCTTCAACTGGCATCAAGAATGGTTTTTCATTATCTCTCTTAGGAATTTCAATCCATGAATCAACAGCATCCATCAATTCCATAATCTTTTCAACCCATTTTGCTTCACCATTCAAACCTCCTAAAGCAGAACCTTGTATAATAGGTGTGTTGTCGCCGTCATAATTATAGAAATCAAGAAGTTCTCTCAATTCCATTTCAACTAATTCTAACAATTCTGGATCATCAACCATATCCACTTTATTCATGAATACAACCAATCTAGGAACATTTACCTGACGTGCAAGCAATACGTGTTCACGAGTCTGAGGCATAGGACCATCTGTTGCAGCAACAACTAATATACCCCCATCCATCTGAGCAGCACCAGTTACCATATTCTTTACATAATCCGCATGACCTGGACAGTCAACGTGAGCATAATGACGCTTAGATGTTTCATACTCTACATGAGCAGTATTAATAGTAATACCTCTCTCTTTTTCTTCGGGAGCATTATCAATTTGATCAAAAGATTTAATCTCATCATCATTTGAAAAACCCTTTTCAGCTAACACTTTTGTGATTGCAGCTGTTAATGTTGTTTTACCATGGTCTACGTGACCGATGGTACCGATGTTTACGTGTGGTTTTGACCTGTCAAACTTTTCTTTAGCCATGACTCTAAAACATTTTTATTATTAAACAATTTATTTTCTTACTAATCATTATCTATATTATGATTTACAATTTAATAACTATTGAAACCACAACATTCGACTGATTCGGCTCGCAAATGTAAGGATTTATTTCTTAAATACAAAGAATAATTCCCTTTTTTTGCAATTTTATTTATTTTTCTCTTTTATCTTAACTAGCTTGCGACTTATAATATCAACCAGTCCATCAACTGCTCCTTCGAATGTTTTTGCATTCTTTTTAGCAAATACATCTTGACCTACTACATCCAAACTAACTTCTACGACTTTGTTTTCAAGATTATCATCTTTCTCAAGCTTAAGCATCACTACAATACCCAAGATATCGTCACTAAATCTATCAAATTTACTGAATTTCTTCTGTATAAATTCTTCAAGTTTTGTGCTCGCTGAAAAACCGACGGCATTAATTTTTATATTCATAATTACCTCCTTAATTTAAGAATCTCCTATTCTATATCTCTAGGATGACTCTGATTATAAACTCTCTTTAGATTTTCAAAAGAATTATGAGTATAAATTTGCGTTGCGGATAAATCTTTATGCCCCAATAGCCTTCGTAACACTTCTATACAAGCTCCATTATTTAACATCGATGTAGCAAAAGAATGCCTTAATACATGAGGACTTTTCTTTTTCTGAGTGGTAACCATAGCTAGATATTTAACAACCAACCTATATATAAACTTATCGTACACAGGCTTGCCCTTATTCGTTACAAAAAAGAAATCATGCTCATTACCAACTAATTTCTTTCTTAATATTATATATTCTTTGATATATAATACTAACTCATCTAACATAGGAACTATTCTCTCATTACTACCCTTACCCCTCACTAAGATTTCTTTAGCCGAAAGATCTACATCTCCTATACGAAGTCCAACCAATTCGGCTCTTCTCATTCCTGTGAGATAGGCCATCAAAACTACAAGATGATCTCTTTTGTCAGAAAAACTCAATCCAGACATATCGTCATCAAGTAAAGTATTCATCTCGAAATTTCCTACAAAAACTGGAAGTTTACTAGGAATCTGAGGTTGCAGAACAAGCTCAGCAGGATTAGTTTCTAATATCCCCTCTCGGATATAATACTTGAACAATGTTTTTAAAGAACTTATTTTACGTCTTACACTTCTGGGAGAATATTTTTCTCCGTTATAACCTGCCATCAAACTCACTTCCCAGCGTCTAACCATCTTAGGCGTTACAAGACTCCAATCATTTATCATTTCTTTAGTTTGGCAATAAGTTACAAACTGAGACAAATCATTTCTATAAGCCTTTACTGTAAGTTCAGAATAACGTTTCTCCTCTAGTAGATGAGTCAATAGCATTTCAAAATCCATACTCTATCTTATTTGTTATGTATAAAGATAAGACTTTCTTTTGAATATACAAAAATATGTAATACTAATCTTCTATTCTTTGTAAACCTTGTTTGTATATAGCTTTGATCTTTTGAGCTCTCTTCCTTATAGAAGGTTTTGTAAAAGCTTGACGATCTCTAAGTTCTTTAATAGCTCCTGTTCTTTCAAATTTTCTTTTGAATTTTTTTAAAGCTCTCTCTATATTTTCACCTTCTTTAATTGGTACTATAATCATTTTGTTTCTTTTTAATTGTTATACATCATACGATTTTGTTCAACAGAATCGAATAACTGTTATCCACCCCTTCTTTCGATCTTATTCGCATATACATATAGAATCATACCCACTAATGGCTACACAAAAAGCAATTTATAAATCTTTGCTCCTATTCTATATTTATTTATTTTTAATTTATCTGGATTAAGATCACCCCCTCTCAACTTTATTTGTTAATAATTGACATATACAACAAACTTATTTATAGTCATATGCCTTAATTTTGGTGCACAAAAGTAATCGATTATTTTTAGAAATGCAAAGATTAAATTATATTTTTTGTACAATTAGCATTTAATTCTATTTTTTTGCAAGAATTTAATATTTCAGGATACTGCCCTCTTATCTCTTTTTTATTTAATACATTGAGTAATGTAATAATTCCTGGTTGTATGGAATCTATAAAATGTTGTTTTTTTTCATACAATCCTCTCAATCCAAATGCACCCAAGGCTTGAAGCAAACGTATTACAACAAAATTATAATAATTCTTTTTAAAATTCAACCTATCTATTGTTCTATGTTTAGATATCTGAGAAATATAATAATCTAGTAATAGTTCTCGTTGAGAATCAGGAATATTTACTATGGGATCGTATAATAGAGAAGCTACATCATAATAAATAGCACCCAATCTTCCTCCTTGATAATCTATAAAGAAAACCTCGTCTTGGAATATCATTATATTTCTGGATTGAAAATCTCTAAACATAAACACATCTTGAGTTACACTACATATAAGAGAGCTAAGTTTCTCAAAATCATCTTCCAACTTATTTTCATCTAAATCACTGTCCATTAATTTTAAAAAGCAATATTTAAAATAATTCAAATCCCACATCACACATCTTTCATCGAAAACAGGTCTTGGAACACATAAAGAATAGTCCAAATTTTTGCCTCCTTCAATTTGAAGATACACAAGAGATAATAATGATTTTTTATAAAATGAAATAACATTGTTATTAAGTAGTCTCTTAGAGTCTCTGGTTTTTAAAGCAATACTAGAAGTATCAATAGTAGCAATATCCGAATCCTCAGGAATAACACCATCTTGACATAAAAATAATTCTTGTTGTTCTACAAGATTCAACAAAGTAATATCACCTAAATCTTGTTGCAAATAATACTTTTTATCTTCAGAAACAGCATAAATTTGAGGAACATTCAATCGAGCTTCAGCAAAATGTTTAGTAAAATCTAAAAATATTTTATTCTCTTGTACATTATTATTCCATGTAGCTATACAAGAAAATTCTCTAACACCATTTAAAAGAACCAACTTATTATTATTGAATATTTTTAAAGACCCCTTTAGCCTGTAATAAGATCTAGCAGATCCTGACGCAGGCAATCTTTCAATAGAATAAGGACACTCTCCAAAACTCTTAGTAAATAATTCTTTAAGTTTACTCTCTATATTCTGCATAATAATATTTAATTCAAGTGTAAAAAAAGCTCTTCAAATAAAAATCTGAAGAACTTTTAAAATTCTTTTAGATATAACTCCTACATATTCTTTATCATAGAAAAAGGTATTCTAGTCATTCCTTCTGCAAACTGATCTAGACCTTTTTTGAGCTTACCTTTAATTAACATTTTCATCATCATATTTAAATCTCCATCGAATGTCAACTTCACTCTCGTATCATATGGCCCTTTGTCAAGTAATTGTATCCATAAATTAAAATGAAAAGGAAGATTAGCTTCTAGTTTAACAAGCTTAGGCTCTTCTCTCTCCACAACTACAATCTCAACTTGACCTATCTTCTTTACTGTTAGATAACAAACATCATCTTCAAAACGGACATCTTCTATATATTCTTTGGCTTTAGCAAGACGTTCATCATTATTTCCAACATTCATTTGCTTTGCCATATTAAACAAAGAACCTATTTTTTTAAAATCTGATAATACAGCATAGACATCATCAATAGGAGAATCTATTTTATATATTTCACTTACAACTCTTGTCGACATATCTCTTATTTATACGTTTCTGGACTCAATCTCCATTGCTTTAATTTATTTTCCTCACTTGCGTGTACATAACCTGATTTAATAGCTAAATCTATCATAGCATCATAATTACTCAAAGTAGTTAATTCACAATTTGCTTTAACAAAATTATCTTCAGCTAAACTAAATCCATAACTAAATATCGCAACCATACCTAAGACATCACAACCAGCATCCCTTAAAGCATTCACTGCTTTTAAACTAGATCCTCCTGTAGAAACAAGATCCTCTACAACTACAACTTTTTGCCCTTTATTATAATATCCTTCTATCAAATTTTCCATACCATGACTTTTAGCAGAAGAACGAACATATATAAAAGGCAAGTCCATAGCTTCAGCTACTAGCACTCCGTGTGCAATAGCTCCAGTTGCAACACCAGCTATAACTTCAACATCAGGATATTTTTCTTTAATTAAATTCACAAATTCACTCTTGATACAATCTCTAACCTTAGGAAAAGATAAAGTTTTTCTATTATCACAATAAATAGGAGATTTCCATCCTGAGGCCCAAGTAAAAGAATTTAGAGGTTCCAATTTAATAGCTTTTATTTCTAGTAGATTAGAAGCTACTTTTTCTGCTACAGTATTCATATATTTTAGTTTTAGTTTTATTAAATTTAGGATAAACAAACTTAATACATTAATCAACCCCAAATTGATATAGGTATATTAACTCAATTGCTACAAAAATAATATTTAAGTATTCACAAAACAAATTATTCTCTCAAAATATAATACTCAAATTATGCATAAAAAAAAGGAGCTAGTTTAGCTCCTTCAATGTTGTCCCACGAGGATTCGAACCTCGGCAAACAGTACCAAAAACTGTTGTGCTACCATTACACCATGGGACAATATTTATTATTTTTACTTTCGTATAGCTTTATTTCTTTTAAAGCGATGCAAAGATATGACCTTTTTTTTTATTCTCCAAATATTCATAATGTTTTTTCAAAAAAAAATATTATTTTTGTGACATAAGAAAGGAATAACTATAAACAATATAACTTTTAAAAAATAATTATACCTTTGGCTATTAGAAACATATAATCGATTCTAACAAAAACACAATAAAAAATGATTAAAATTAAAAATCATCCGAATATAAGTTTTAAACTTATAAACAATGCTACGGGCTGGTTAGCATTCATTATTGCGAGTGTAACATATCTATTAACCGTTGAACCTACTGCCAGCCTTTGGGACTGTGGAGAGTTTATCACAACTTCAGCAGGTTTACAAATTGGTCACCCACCTGGAGCTCCTTTATTTATGTTAATAGCTAGATTATTTTCTATATTTGCTCCCGACTCAACAAAAATAGCCTTAATGATAAATTCCATGTCGGCTTTAGCATCAGGAGCAACTATAATGTTTCTATTTTGGACCATTACCAATCTTGCACGAAAACTGATAATAGGAGATAAAAAAGAATGTTCTATAAGTAATATAATAGCGATAACAGGAGCAGGAATGATAGGCGCACTTGCTTATGCCTTTTCAGACACTTTCTGGTTTTCTGCAGTAGAGGGAGAAGTATATGCATTATCTTCCCTTTTTACAGCAGTAGTTTTTTGGGCAATACTTAAATGGGAAGACATAGCTGACGAACCATTTGCCAATAGATGGATTATACTTATAGCCTATTTAATGGGATTATCCATTGGAGTACATTTACTAAACCTATTGGCTATCCCTGCAATTGTATTTATCTATTATTTTAAGAAATTTAAAACAACTCGTATTGGTATTATAAAGACAGGAGTTATTTCTTTGATAATACTAGGTATAACAAACTTTATTCTGATTCCTGGAGTGATTAAGATTGCAGGATGGTTTGAATTGATGTTCGTAAATGGAATGGGACTACCATTTAATTCAGGAGTTATAATATATTTAATATTATTAATATCTGCATTAGCTTATGGCATTTACTATACAATCAAGAGAAATCACACCCTCTTTAACACCATATTAACTTGTATTATCGTAATATTAATAGGTTATTCTTCCTATGCAGTAGTTGTAATTAGATCTACAGCAAATCCTCCTATTGACGAGAATAGTCCTGATAATGTATTTTCATTATTATCTTATATAGAACGTGACCAATATGGACAATCGCCACTTGTTTACGGACAATATTATAATGCAAGATTAGTCAGTATAGAGGATGGAGAACCTATTTATTATCAAAACCCTGAAACTAATAGATATGAAAAAATAGGTAATAAACCTATTTATAAGTATGATCCTAGATTCTGTGGACCTTTCCCTAGGATGTATAGCAATAGTAGACCTTATTTTGAATCTCAATATTCAGCATGGGGAGGAAAGCCTAATGGACAAACATATAATGTAGATGGTCAATATGTACAAAAACCTAGTTTTGCTAATAATTTAAAATATTTCTTTAATTACCAATTAAATTTTATGTATTGGAGATATTTTATGTGGAATTTCTCAGGTAGACAAAATGATATACAGGGCTATGGAAATATTAGAGATGGAAATTGGATAACTGGTATTAAATTTCTGGATGCCATGAGACTTGGCAATCAAGACTATATAACAGATGCCATGAGATCCGAAAAAGGTAGAAATAAATACTTCTTACTTCCATTTTTATTAGGATTATTGGGTTTAATCTATCAATACAAACAAGGTAAAGAAGGGAAAGAGAAGTTCTGGACAATAATGTTATTATTTATTTTTACTGGTATTGCCATTATTGTATATTTAAATCAAACACCTATGGAACCTCGTGAGCGAGATTATGCCTATGCAGGTTCTTTTTACGCATTTTCTATATGGATAGGCTTAGGTTTACTATATATAAATAGCTTATTTGCAAAATATATTGCACCTAAATATGGAAACACAGTAGCATTCTCTTTATGCTTATTAGTAGTACCCGTAAATATGGCTATTCAAAATTGGGATGATCATGACAGAAGTGGCCGCTATGCAGCCGAAGCTCATGCCAAAAATTATTTAGAATCATGTGCCCCAAATGCTATATTATTTACCTATGGGGATAATGATACATTCCCATTGTGGTATGTTCAAGAAGTAGAAGGCTTCAGAAGAGATATTAGAATAGTTAATCTGAGCTTATTATCTGGAGATTGGTATATAGATCAAATGAAACGTAGAGTTTACGAAACAGCTCCTGTACCTCTTTCTATGACCAAAAACGAATACCATGCAGGTGTAAGAGATCAAGTAGTTATAGAGGATCAATTCAAGTCAGCCAATGCTAAAGAGGCTGTAGGTTTTGTCCTAAGTGATGACCCTAGAACAAAGACTACGAACTATACAGAAAAATTTGATTTTATACCAACAAGACATTTATTATTCCCTATTGATTCAGCAAAAGCCATTGCAAATGGAAGCGTAAGTCTCCAAAATGCTGACAAAATAGTAAAAAACATAGAAATAACACTTTCAGGTAATCATCTAAATAAGTCTCAACTTGCTTTATTGGATATCATTGCGACAAACAATTGGGAACGTCCAATTTACTTTGGTATAGGAATGGGCAAAGATAGCTATATGGGATTCGAAAAATACTTTAGACTCGAAGGAGCTGCTTATAGAGTTGTCCCAATTAAGAGTGAATCTAATGAGGAAGAGACTATGGAATTTGGAGAAATCAATACAGATATATTATACAACAATATGATGCACAAGTTTGTATGGGGAAATATTAAGGATCCAAAAGTAAATATGGATTACTTCCATGATAACACGGTAGGTGTAATCAAATATAGGACCACATTCTTAAGACTTGCTAATAAACTATTTAAAGAAGATAAAAAGGAAAAGGCAATAGAAGTATTGGATAAGAGTCTTACAGAATTACCAACTTATCAAATACCTATAACAAACACTTTAATTAATTATATATCATTATATTATCAGTTAGGATGCAAAGAGAAAGCGAACAATTTGGCTGAGGAAATATTTACAGCTAACTTCCAGACTCTGAATTATTGTAACTCTCTATCTAATTCTCTTGTCAAAAGCCAAGACATACAAAGAGAGGCTGGCATTAGTATGAGGGTCATTAATTTGATATTAAGTATAATGAATAATAATGGAGAAACTCAAAAAGCTACAGAATTAAGTAATAAAATTAAAGCCATATATGGCGATTTTGATAATAAATAATTAAATAATATGACAACAGAACAACTTAAAGACGTTGAAGATCGCACCAGTGCGTTGAGGAGGTATCTTTGACATTGATGAGAAAAAGATAGAATTAGAAGAAAAGGAAATGAAGACCCAAGATCCAGAATTTTGGAACAATCCTAAAGAATCCGAAATTGTAATGAAGGAAGTTAGGAATCTAAAAAACTGGATAGAGGGTTATAGCAAACTAAAAGCAGAAGTAGAAGATCTTGCGGTGTTGTTTGATTTCTTAAAAGCAGGCGAAGCAACTGAAGCAGAAGTTGATTCTCAGTACAATTTACTCGTAGAGAAATTAGAAAAACTCGAATTAAAAAACATGCTTAGAGAAGAGGCTGATAATCTAAGTTGTGTTTTAAAAATAAACTCTGGAGCTGGAGGTACAGAGAGTCAAGATTGGGCATCTATGCTTATGCGTATGTATATGAGGTGGGCCGAAAGTAATAATTATAAAATCAGTATTAGTAATATTGCTGATGGAGATGAGGCTGGAATAAAAACGGTAACATTGCAAGTCGAAGGAGAATATGCTTATGGTTATCTTAAAGGAGAAAATGGTGTACATAGGTTAGTCCGTGTTTCTCCATTTAATGCCCAAGGTAAACGCATGACATCTTTCGCATCTGTATTTGTAACACCTCTTATTGACGATACTATTGAAATTGACATTAAACCATCAGACTACACATGGGATACTTTCCGTTCAGGTGGAGCCGGAGGTCAAAATGTAAATAAAGTAGAAACAGGTGTCAGAATACGTTATAACTATAAAGATCCCGATACTAACGAAGAAAAGGAAATATTAGTTGAAAACACAGA
>Ga0172378_10006817_pt1 | contig 10648 bp, 7 predicted proteins | sample GrowelOW332metaG_FD_119755 | JGI IMG/M metagenome (GOLD analysis project Ga0172378, IMG submission 119755) | Groundwater microbial communities from an aquifer near a municipal landfill in Southern Ontario, Canada - Pumphouse #3_1 metaG | ecosystem: Environmental > Aquatic > Deep subsurface >... | reverse complement strand
TGCCGCGTCGCTCTATAGCCAACCCGGCTGCTCCTTCTTCCAAATATATGCGTTCCCAGTTATGCAGCATTTTTCGTGCACCGCCGGTATTGGGGTTTCCTAAATTGTATTTCCTTATTGTCTCATAATATCCCAAATTGTTCTTACGCATATCCATTATAATAGTTGCTTTGAATTCCGGCGAGTATTTTGTCCTGATTTTTTTATCTCTAATAAAAAATATGCACCTCCAAAAGCGTCTAACTTTTGGAGGTGCATATCAAAAAATACCGAGCTTGTTTTAAAAAATAATATTAAATTCTTGACAGATTAAATAGTGGATTACAAGAAGAATGCGAAGTCTGAAATATGTCTTGTAATTGTTGTTGCCATAAGTGTCAATATTGTTGCATTAATGATTGCGCCTGCCCAAATGTTGCCCGTTTTCTTATAGAAGTATCTATTCGAAATTCCTATAAAGATCATAGGTGCAAACAAATTCCATGCAAATATCGAAGGATCGCCACCGGTGAAGAGCGTCGTACCGGTTTTGAATAAATTACTGTAGTTTACAAATGTCAGTATCATAATCGGCAGCACATTTGCCAAAACGACAAATAGCGTTGAAGCCCATTCGGGAACTTCCTTAAATCTTGACTTTGCATTTAGCATTGCGTTAGGAACCATGAATATAAGCCACATAGGAAGATATTTGGTAAGTACTTCCGGTAACCAAATCCATCTTGGAACACCAACGGCATAAACAGAAATACCGAAGTTCATATCGAAAACATAATAAGCAATGAAGCAAGGAATATACATTAGGACAATTAATTCTACACAATATAGCAATGTGTTAAAGAACTGGAGTACAGCAATATTAAAGTTTATCCTGTACAGCGTAAAAAGGGTGACGGCTTGAAAGAGTCGTTTGAGGATCTTTCAAATATCAAGGCACAGCTTGTGGGCAATGGCGATGGCAAAACAATAAGCAATTATGCCGATATAGTCGGTGTTACCAAAGAATCGGACGGGGAAATAGTGGAATATGTCAAACAAAATGTGGGTGCGGTTGGATACGTACGTTATTCTACATATAAAGCAAATGAGAGCGAAATAAAAATGTTGCCGATTTCAAACAGTTCTGGAGTTTTAATAAAAGAGCTCTCTGCTGATAATTTTCGCAGCGGAACTGCTGAAAAGAGCTATCCTCTAAAGCGTGAATTCAATTATTTTTATAATGAGGACAATAACAATGAAGACGCCCGAGAATTTTTTGATTGGATTACTACCGGCTTTTCGGAGAGCGAATTTGAAGATTACCTCAATGACGGCGAAGTAATAGATGAAAACGGTGAAATTAATGCGGGTACTGTTCCTTTTGCAATAGGTTCACAAGATTCCATTATACCTGAATATAAGACTTATCGGCGTAAAAAGGTTGAGAGGCTTTTGACACCCAAACTGGAAGAGGCGATTGCTGCGTTTCCGTACAAGAAAATTTATAATGAAATAAATGAACCGTTGCCTATAGTAATAACGGCAGACATAAACCTGCCAACCGAAATAGGCGGTGCAAAATTGACATACGCGTCAAATAATTATGTAGTGCTTGACCCTGAAAGTAAGCCGGGCAAGGGAATAGTTACCCCTGCAAAAGAAGAAGTAACCGTAACGCTGACAGTAAAAATGACGTTTGGAAATGATAAAAAAGGATCATTACAAGTTAGCAGAGAATGGGCTGTGACGTTTAAAGTTTTGCCCGTATAAGTCAACAAGGAGAAATATAAATGCGAAACATATAAAGTTTTGCCCGTATAAGTCAACAAGGAGAAATATAAATGCGAAACATAATGCTTAAAATACATGAATTGATAAATCGTCTTTTCGGTAAAAAAACAGTTGGGGAACCCGATGCGGAACAAATTATCCGCAATGCCGGAAGCGATAATAAATTTTTTAAACGGTTTACATTCGGTATGGCGGCAATCGCGGTAGCCGTTACCTTGGCAATGGGAATATTCCTGATTGTCGAAGCGGCACAGCTTGGCAATCAAAACGGCGTATTCAAAATTTTCGGATTAGAATGGGATATTACTAACGAATAGGGGGAAAGAATATTCGGTGTGCTCACAAGTATAATCGGCTCTTTTGCCACGGTACTGGGCGCGCTTGTGCTGGGTGTTCCTTTCGGAGTGCTGACTGCGGTTATAATATCACGATATACGCGAGGAACTGTTAAAACTGTGTTCAACCAACTTATTGCATTATTTGCGGGAATACCTTCTGTTGTTTGGGGTTTTTTCGGAATAATCGTATTAATTCCTCTTTTTAAAAACAATTTAGAAGGAACCGGTCAAGGTGAGGGACTGCTCGTGAGCGTTATCATTTTGGCATTGATGATAATACCGACAATAGTTAATATATCGGTAAACAGTCTTGACTCGGTTAATGATGACTTTGTTCAGGCAAGCAGAGCAATGGGTAGCACCGAAAATCAAACGGTGTACCGTATTGTTCTTCCTTCGGCAAAACGCGGAATTGTGGTCGCCTGTATACTCGGCATCGGTCGGGCGCTGGGCGAAGGAATTGCCCTTTCGATGGTGAGCGGCAACGCAAATATTATGCCTGAAGGCTTGTTTAGTTCATTTAACACCATGACAACGCTAATATTTTCTTCATTCGGGGGCTCTGACCTTGCGGCTCGACAGGCGCTGTTTTGTGTGGGTGTTACGCTATTTTTGTTTACAATTATCATCAATCTGATTGTAAATATAGCAGGCAAAGAAAAAAGCGCAAAAAAGAACGGAAAGATAATAAATTTTATAAGAGCTAAAATTTTCAAGCGTCCGATTGTTTTGGGCTACCGTACAATGGATTTATCGGTAAAGAGTAATAAGGCGGCGGATTTTTCAGGCAAAATGAATTCCTGCCTGTTAACAAATATCTGGTATATTCTTTCTATAATCTTTTTCTTGCTGACATTCGTGGTTTTTACAGCGGTTATCGGATATATGCTTATAAACGGGTTGCCTCTGCTTTTTACCAATTTCGGAACTGTTTTCCGCTCTTATAATCCTCTTGAAGGCGGTATCTCGCTTCTGTCGCAGATTGAGGTGACGCTTGTAATGATTGTTTTAACGCTTATTGTATGCGTCCCGCTCGGAATACTCGCCGCAATATATCTTTGTGAATATGCAAACGTGGATTCATGGATTATCAAAGCCGTTAAATTTGCCATTCAGGTGCTTTCAGGTGCGCCGGGCATAATTATCGGACTTCTCGGATATACCCTTTTTGTGCAGACATCCGCCTTCGGGCGAGGCTACACATTGCTTGCAGGTGTACTTACTATGTCTATAATGTGTCTTCCTACAGTCATAAATACTGTTGAAAACGCTTTCAAATCAGTCCCGCAGGAATATAAGGACGCATCTACCGCTATGGGCGTGGGCAAGGTAAGAACGATATTTAATATTCTTTTGCCGCAATCACGTTCGGGTATTTTTTCTGCAATAATATTATGTGTGGGCAAGGTAGTAGCTGAATCTGCCGCGCTTATCTTCACAAGCGGAACAATGAAAACTTCACCTTCACTATACGGTAGCGGAGCCACTCTTGCGGTTTCAATGTATATGTTTGCACGTGACGGGCGCTATCAGGATAATGCGTATGTTGCAGGTGTCATCATAGTCATTATTATAATCGTAATAAATCTGATTATGTACTTTTTACAAAAAGGCTCGAAAGGAAGGTCAAAAATAGTTTAAATTACTTATAGCGAAAAAAATTAAAATTCATAATTTATAAGGAGAATGAAATGAAAAAAACACAGAAAAAAACAGCACTGTTTATCGGCGTTATAATGATTATGCTTTCGCTTATGCAGTTGCTTGCGGCATGCGGCGGAAACGAAAAAGATTCGAACAAGCCTACACCGACAGTTACTGTTCCCATTGTAGATATGGATATTATCGACACATATCTTGAAGCAGGCAAGCCTGTAACGCTGCTCGATGCGGTTGATGATAAAAAAGCCGCGCTTACAGTCAAGTTTGAGATCGGCGAAGGAAACGATAAGCAGGAAATGAGCGCGGCAGAGATAGGCTACAACGAGCAGACTACCGTGTGGACTCCCTCTGTTATAAACGAAGTTGTTCAAATATCTCTTACTGCCAAAAATGACGACGGAGAGGTGGATGCAGGCAGTAAAACCGTTTATGTTGTAGAAAAGGCAAAAGTTCGCCCTGTATCAGTTTTAAACGATCAGGTGTATATAGGTGAAGAAATTGACTTAAAAAAAGATTTTGTAACCTATAGTGTTGTAGAGGCAATATGCAACAGCGCAACGGTCACCTATATGAACGGCGACGAAGTTATAGAAGATAATACTAAGGGCAATTTCAATCAGTCAACTATGCGCTATACCGTAAATAGGGCAGGTAACCACAAAATCAGTATAACGATAAACGGCGGACTTAATAAGGTAACTAAAGAATTCCGCTTTCTCGCTCTTGACGAAGGCTCTTATATAAAAATAAATTATCTTGACGATTTACTGGGCACATATTCCGCAGAGGATGCGGTAAGCTACGGTATACCTGAGGGTTTGCCTGTAGGGCAGGTTGCCAAAAACTCTACTTTGAAATACAAATTAATGCGCGATCTCGACTATAACAATCCGAACAGTTGGGTAGACGGCGTGGTTAAGGCTTGGGTTCCAATTGTCGCCAACGGCGAAAGCGGCTCGCAGCAAACAGGCGAAAATTCGGTGTTCTCAGGCATCATCGACGGTTTGGGCTTTAAAATCTCAGGACTTACCAATGTGTTTCCCGGCAGAAGCGAGGCTGTTACCGTGACCCGCACATGGACGGAAGGCGGAGAAAGCAAAACGCAGGATTTCACTTATCCCGCGATAGGGCAGGTTGTAAACCCGAGAGGCTTTGCATTCTTTGACAGCAAATATGCCTGCGGGACAATTCGAAACCTCAGCTTTGAGTATGAAACAATACTTGATGATGTAAATTATACCGAGTATGTCAATTACGCTCCGATTAATCTTGCGTTCAGTTTTAGCACTGATAATGCTACTATTATTCTGCGCAATGTAAATGCAAGCGGCAGCATAAATATTGACGCATTAGGTATTGTGGTTGATGCAAACAATTACTCCAAGACGTATGTTGCGGGTCTCGCTTTTTATTCCGATAACGCACAGGAATGCAAAATTAATGTCGATATTACTCTAGATAACATGAAAGCTGACGTCTGTGTGGGAGGAGTATTTTTCAGAAATGACAAAAACGTAAAAGACATTAATTATTCTGGAGACATCAAGGTTAAAATGGCGGCAGCCGGCTATAACAATGACAAGGGTACAACGGCAACATATGATGATTCTTTTGACACTTTTGAAATACTTGCGGGCGGATTCAGTACTGAAGCCAGAGGCGGCTCGTATAGTAGTTCAGTCGCTGATAACGTGGTTACGACGGGAACTATCGATGTGACTACTCAAACAAGCGAAGTGACAAATAATACAAACACTATGCTAATCGGAGGTATAAGTTCTTCCGCAGGAGGCATCTATTATAACTGCTCGTCAGATATGAAAATCACGGTAAACAAATTGGATAATACTTTCAGCAACATCGGCGGATTGTTTGGCAATAATAAAGCAGAACTTTATGGTTGTAAATATACGGGCGGCATCAGCATAGCCGACCTCAATTCACAGGAGAACCAAAGCTTGGACAGAGGTGTCGCCGTAGGCGGGCTTGTTGGAATAACATCTGACCATATACGTGACTGTACTTTCTCCGGCACAATTATCCTTGGAGGTAAAGGTTATAAGGAAGTAGGCGGCATTGCGGGATGGTGTAACGGAAATTATTCCGACAGCGGCGTTGACCAATATGTAGCGGGCAATACCTCAAATGGTTCTGTAAAAATTACCGAAGGCAAATTTACATACGGCGGCATCGCCGGCAGAAGTGCTCCGGGTCAGGGCGTATCTGTTCACATGGAAAACAATTTATATTCAGGTACTCTTGTTTTAAGTGATACCCAAGAGGGCAGTATAGCCGCAGGTCTTGTGGGTGTTTATCGTGGAATGGGGAGCGACACCACCAAACTAAGCATGAAAGACAACGATATCTACGGCGGACTTGCGGATAACTTAAACAGTGTTAAAAGCTACGTGTTGCTTGGTAAACTCTCCGTTAAAAACTTCTTCTCAAGCAATAATGACGGTAAGTACTCCGGATATATGAATAATTCCACAACGGTTGCGGGTTACGAGGGTAAAAATGTATCCCTTATCTCATCGCTTAATGTAAGTATGTTTAAAAAATTAAAGCTTCAATTCTTTGTTGAAGCCGAGAGTAACCGCAACAGCGACGGATATCCGACTGATATCAGATGGATTGCAAGTTTGAGTGACGAAGAAAAGCAAGAACTTCAAGATATTTATAATCAGTATTGTACTAATCTGGAAGAAAAAATTGCCTATATCAAAGTTGGTGAGGGTTATACTGATATATACTCCACAATGTGGGAAGATTTAGGTTTAGTAACAGAAATTGGCGGTCAGAAATATATTAAAGTCACTTATCGCGTATATACCGATGAAGAAGTAGGCAAGCTGTGTTCTCAAAAACCGTATGGAATTCAAACAGACCAAGTATTGGCAGCCAGCAAAGTTTCACATTCTGAATTTATAGAAGAATTGCTAAATTGGGTAGATGAAATTTCAACCCGTCAGGATAAAGTAAATTAGTCGCTAAATATAATAAGGAGATTAAAAAAATGAAAAAAACTCAAAAAAGAAGGTTTTTCATAGCGTTATGTTTGACAATGGTTTCTTCCCTGTTCGCCGGCTTAGGCTTGTTTGCATATGCCGCAGGTGAAGAAGAAAATTCTAAAACACTCGTAATATCAACCAACATAACCAGTTTTTCTTACATGGATTCTTCCATTGAGAGGATAGAAATCGGTAAAGATGTCACAAGAATCAACTTCGCCGCTCTAAGCACTGCGAAGAACTTAAAAGAAATCATAGTGGACCCCGCTAACAACTATTTTTGCAACTATATTACCACCATTGACGGCAAAGAAGTCAACGACGGGATATTATATTCAACGCCTTTCGTTTATGAAGACGGAAATTGGTTTCATCAATGGGGCGAAAAAACCGTGCTCGCAGCTTATCCTGTTGGCAAAACGGAGACCACCTTTAAAACGCCCGATTTTGTAACTACTGTAGGCGCTTATGCCTTTGCCCGTCAAAGAAATCTTACCTCGGTTGAGTTTTCAGGGGGATACGGCGAAGACGGCAATGCCTGGGGCGTGCAGACGTTAGAAGATTATATCTTTTTTGGCTCGGCTGGTATAACAAAAGATAAAGTTAAATTCCCTGTTTCTCTTTCGGTTTTGCAAATTAATAATCCAACACTTTTCGGCGGTTATGACGGAAGCAAGTCCGTAGCCGTTTCAGGCGACGCAGTGATTAACGACGCCTCGCTTACAAAGGATACCGACGGCAGAATGTGTGTTACGATTAACAAAAACATAGGCAATCATTACTTTAACGATTCTGCTGTAGAGCGCATTTATGTAGGAAAGGACGTAACCGAGCTTAAACACACTATGTTTTCTACGGCAAGAAGTCTTAGTGAATTTATTGTGGACGAAGAAAACACCAAATATATGAGCTTGAATGGCGTGCTATATGAAAAGGATGCCAAGGGTAACCCCGTAGAGCTGGTATTCTATCCCATCGGCAAAGAGGATTATTCCTATCAAACGCCTGATACCGTAACTGCGATAGGTCCTTACGGACTTGCGCGCCAGCGTAACCTTGTAGAATTGAGGCTTTCCGGAGGACTTACCGATAAGGGCGAGCCTTGGGGCTTGCAGACGCTTAATGATAACTGCTTCTTTAACTCCACCAGCATAAAAAAATGGGATTATCCCGCCTCAATTGTGAATATAGCGTCCACAGCATACAACGGCGGCGTATCGATTACCCATCTGCTTGTTTCTGATACCGCATCTATTAGTAAAGTGCCTTCCGTTAATATTACAACCTTGGAGTTTTTGGACGGCGTAACTGAGATTAAACATAATGATTTGATGTTCGGTCAAAAATTACAAGAAATTATTATTCCTGCAAGCGTTTCCAATATTGAGTTTATTTATGTGACAGAAGGTAGCTCCGGCGGACAGGTGACATACACCGATAACTGGACTTTTGCAGACAGTACTTACTTAAAAAATCTGACAACTATTACCGTAGCGGAGAATAATAGTGTTTACGCTTCTGACGGAATCGGTATTTGGGAAAAGGCGACAGGAACATTGAGAGCAACCGCAAGCGCAAGTACTAAGCCGTTTATGGGTACAAAAAAGTTGTATTGGGAAACTCCTGCAGCTGTAACAAAAATTGCAAAATGTGGATTGTTGCTGGGTATGGCGGAAATCATAAAAATTGGCAAAAATGTAACAGAGATTGAAGAAGGCGCTTTAAGAAATATGGATATGTACAATGCTGCTGCAATCAAGTCAATAACCGTGGAGGAGGGCAACACTAATTTTACTTCCTATGACGGAGTGCTTTTCAGTAAGGATATGACAAGGCTTATCAAATATCCGAGTAAACATAATCTCAGCAATATTTTTTCAGGATCGGCAACTTACGAGCCTACGAAAGAAGAAAAAGAAAATGGATTTGAGGGAGATCAAAACCGTTATTTTTCTGATTGCTACGTTATTCCCAAAACGGTAAAAAAAGTTGACAGCTACGCATTTGAAAAAGTAACATATTATGATGCTGATTGGAATACGGCAGGTTTAAAATATTTCTATATTCCTGCATTTGATTTCAACACGGAGACAGATGGAAAAACGGAAAATTATGTCAACAACCATGTTATCAAATTTGGAGAAGAAGCATTCGGTCAGCAGGGCTTAAGTGGGATTGCACTTTATCTGCCCATTGTAAATAAAAACTTCTACCTCTATAAGCATGACAAAGACAATAAGGAAGAAGTGCCCAGCTCTTTCTCCGAATTTGCTACGGCAGTAGGACTTAACAAGTACAACATAGACTATGTAGAGAACTATTCCTCATCAACCGTGCAGGGAGAGGGCGACCCGTTCATGATTAAGTACGGCTTGTACGGCACATCTGAATATGTTAAGCCGGCAGCTTAGAACGCCAAATATTGGCAAAGGATAAAAAATGGAAGACAAATTAGCAATTAATTTAATCACAATTAAACAAAAAAGTGCTCTCAAAAATCCGTTCAAGGAGGCGCGCGGTATCCGGATAAAGGATGTAAATCTTTTTTATGCAGGCGCGCAGGCGCTTAAAAACGTAAGCTTTAACATCGAAAGTAATAAAGTTACGGCGTTGATAGGACCTTCAGGCTGTGGAAAATCCACACTTTTAAGGTGTCTCAATCGCATGAACGACCAAATTAAGGGTTGTTCTGTCAGCGGCAGTTTTACGCTTGGCGATACCGATTTATACAGAGAAGTAAACGTAAATTTGCTCCGCAAAAACATAGGTATGGTATTCCAGAAGCCAAATGTTTTCCCCATGAGCATTTATGAAAATATGACATACGGACCTAAGGCTTACGGAGTAAGGGACAGGGGCGAGTTGAACCGAATTGCGGAGGAATGTCTTATAAAAGCAAACCTTTGGGATGAAGTAAAAGATAGGCTGAAAGAATCCGCGCTGTCGCTTTCGGGTGGACAGCAGCAGAGGCTTTGCATAGCAAGATGCCTTTCAATTAATCCCAGGGTTATACTTATGGATGAACCTACAAGTTCGCTTGACCCTATAAGCACGTCTAAGATAGAAGAGCTTATTGTCGAGCTTAAAAAAGATTACACTATTGTAATTGTAACACACAATATGCAGCAGGCAATGAGGGTAGCTGATAAAACGGCATTTTTCCTGCTTGGAGACCTAATAGAATACGGCGAAACAAAGCAGATATTCAACAAGCCAAATCAGGAAGAAACTAAAAAATATATATCAGGTGTTTATAGTTAAATCTTTTAAATTATTTCCTTTTACATCTTATTAAACAGCGGCTGTTGCAAGTTGATAAAATTTGCAACAGCCGTTTTTCGTTTTTTTGATTTTTTAATTTTAGGATTACAATAGATGTGAGATATGTTAATTTTAAATTAAGATATATTACGATTTGTATTTATAATTTATTATCTCATTCGGGCACGCTTACAAATACATCTTTTGATTACTGTCAAGAACGAATTATTCGAAAACGAAATAATTCAAAAACAAATTTATGAAAAATATAACTATAGACAGTTTGTGTAATATTTCTATTTTACGCCGAAACAGCTTTAAAATATTTTTATAAAGCGACTTTGATACCGCCAAAAAAAATAAAATTAATAGCTCTTGGCGGAAAAGCATAAACAATGCTTGTTCAGTGGTTGATTAAATAAATTTAAAAATCTTTAAAATAATTATATTTTAGTTTATTTTCCCTTGACCCCAATACTTGACAAAGAACCTATATTCCGCTGTTATTCTTTCATTTTATCGGTTTATTGTTATATCAAAATATTCCGACGTAAAAAATAATACGAACCCTCTTATCAGAAAGTTCGTATTATTCGGCTGTGGCTG
>Ga0172378_10006816_pt1 | contig 10649 bp, 8 predicted proteins | sample GrowelOW332metaG_FD_119755 | JGI IMG/M metagenome (GOLD analysis project Ga0172378, IMG submission 119755) | Groundwater microbial communities from an aquifer near a municipal landfill in Southern Ontario, Canada - Pumphouse #3_1 metaG | ecosystem: Environmental > Aquatic > Deep subsurface >... | reverse complement strand
CACTGCGGAATGCACACATTGGCTATCTCTTGTCTTACTAATATGGCCGCGGGTGTGACCTCAAACAAACTAAATGAAGATGAGGTATTAAAGGTTGGAACAGAAATGGCTCCAAAGTTTTCTAAATTAATAAAAGGTATTATTAGTAAAATATAAATAGAAGTTTAATATTCATCAGCTAAATGAATCGTCATATAAAAAGTAGTGAATCCTATTTTGGAAATTCACTACTTTTTCATTTCGTTTATTTTTAAACCTTTTATTTTTATTCTTTAATTACAGTTTTAAAGCCGTAAAACCTAAAGGTCAAAACGCATTCACCAACTATCATCGCCATCAAAATAATAGAAAAAAAGAATCCAAACATATAAAATTGACCAAGTAGACCCGCCAATATTGAAAACATGCATATAACTCCTGAAACAATGTAATATATCTTTCTATTTTTAACGCTCAAATTGTATCCGTTTTTTTCAAATATAATAGCCATAACAATTTCCAAAATTATTAGAATGAAATTTGAAATAAAAATTCTAATTCCAATCATAAAAATCATAGAAATCAAACTGAGTAACACAACGAAAGTACTCACGTAACCAATAACCAATTTTGCCAGTTCTTTCTTATATACTTTAGTGTAAAATTTTTCTTTGTAAAACGCCTTATACAACATAGTACCAACCACCATTAATACAACTGATCCTATCATCAATAGAATACTTAATACTAACAGAGCTGTAAAAGTTGTATTTGTTGCTGAAGCTATGTTAACAATTAAATTCACTGAAAAGATAACAATTCCAGTTACAAGCAGCGCTAAACTAACGATGTTGTATATTTTAAACTTAGTCATCTGTTTGTGATCTACTTTATCTTCTTCATTTGTTGATAAGACCACCTTAGATGTATCTCCGAAAAGCTCATCAATGCTCACGTTCAAAGCTTTTGCCAATGCGGGTAGTATGGTCGCGTCAGGATAGGATTTGCCAACTTCCCATCTGGAGACAGTTTTGTCCGTTACGTTTAACTTTTCTGCCAGTTCTCTCTGAGTCATGTGCAGTTCTTTTCTGCGCTTAGTAATAATCTGTGAAATTTCCATATTTCGTCTCTCTTTCTACCTACATTCTATTTGTAATACAAACTTAAAAGAACTCTACACGTGTTCAATTCCCTCTCATTATGAAGGAATCCATAAGACTTTTGTGCTTTTTGTAAAGATATTTTAAGTTTTTGCTATTTTTTTCTAAATACTCCAACCAAGATGTCCAACAGCGAATCGTGCTTCTTGTCGATTCTAGCGCTCTGCATGTATCCGCGCTGATTAGAAAATCTAAACTGGTTGATGTTGTTCATCGTATCGTAATCTATTTCGGTGAAAACAACTCCGTACTCGATGTCTTTGTCCCTGTCGATCTTTCTCACAATTTTCGCCCCAACTGTTCCGACATCAGCGATTTTTAGTTTAACTTCATTCCCGATATTGAGCGGGTAGTGATTGATGAGTTTCGAGAGAGTGAGCTTCGCACCTATATCGGATAAATCTGAGAGTTCTCCGCAGTTTTCACACACGTTTCCCTCGTGATCTTCGTTCATATCTACCGACTCAATCTTCATGTTAGCTGAAAATCTTATCGAGCCTCTGGTACTCTTTCGATCGATGAAGATAAATATCGCGATGAGCGTTCCAAAGCCGTTGTAACCGCACCATATCAGATTGATTATAGTTGCGGACAAAGCGGAGAGATTTCCCCAATTATTCACAATGTTGACGATTCCAAAAGTCATAGAAACAACAGTTATTGCAAATAGCACAATGTGAGGAAAAGCCAGTCTGAAATTGAAGTGACTCTTATCAGTGACCGTTGCTTTGGGAGTCACGTTGAATTTTAAAGCTTTGTTAGCTATAACCTCAGTCAAAAATGCCCAAGCCATGTGCGGCGCTAAAGCCATGTCGTAAATGTGAGACCACGTTATATTTCTCGTGCTGTTAGACACTCTTCTAAAATACAAAATATTCGATAGAAAGTAGGGCAAAAAGACCAGTATAATATCTAGTCCCAGCGAGTCAAACAGGGTTACTCCAAAGAGCAGATACAAAAACGGCGCAATAGTGTAGACCATCTTTTGAAGCCCGAATGTCCAGTAGAAAAGGCCGTCCACGTAAACTATCCTTTGAAATAAGTTAAGGCCTTTAACCTTCAAAGGGTGATATCTTTTTGATACTTGTATGTTACCCCTTAGCCATCTGTCTCTCTGTTTGATCTGATCGGCGATATTTTCAACGCTCAAGCCCAAAGCCAAAGGCTTGTTCACGAAGTAGGACTTGTATCCTTTAGCCTGAATGAGCATACCGGTCGCCATATCTTCCGTGATGCTCGCGGTAGGAATTCCTCCTATCGCCTCTATCGCTTCTCTTCTGAATACCGCGTTGGATCCAACGTGAAGCACGGCGTTGTAGGCAGCTCTTTTCTCCTGAGTGTTTCTCATGAAAAAATCCTGCTCGTTCGGAATAAAATTACCGACGTTAAGATTGTTTTGATAAACGTCGTTGTTGTAAAAAACTTGAGGAGACTGAACGAATCCGGTCTTGCTATCTTCAAAGTAATATATCATGTCCATCGCGATGGATTTTTTTGGAATCATATCCGCATCGAGAACTAGAACTAGTTCTCCGTTGGACTGACTGAGGACGTTGTTGATATTTCCCGCCTTAGCGTGCGAGTGGTCTTCCCTTGAAACGTAGTGAGCTCCGCACTTTTCACAAAACTCCTTAATCTCGTCTCTGCTTCCGTCATCCCCGACGTAGACGTTTAACCTGCACTTGGAATATTCGATCTTAAGAGCGGCAAGTACCGTTCTTGAGACGATGAACAGGGGTTCGTTGTAAGTGCTGATGATGATATCTAACGTAGGTAGCTTCTTAAAGTCCCTATCTTTTGTAGGAGTGGGAATCTTGTCGGTCCCCATCATCGTCTTAAAGACTAGGGATTGCAGCATTCCTATGAATTCTGTAATCACAAGAATAATACCAAAGACCATTCCTAAAGAAAATTTAGAAGGCATGCTGAATCCGAAACGCCAGGACATGTATATCAGTCCGTAAAATACACCTAAGTAGCCCAACCAGCGGATGGCTTTCTTATTTTTATAAGACATTATAAGAAGGATGAAAAGCAGTATTATCGCAACCGCGAAAACAATAAATTCCGGTGATTTTAAAAATGTAATAATATCCATGATGCACTAGCTCCATTCCTTAATTATTCTTTTTTATAGCATATCATAGATTATCTTTACAAAAATCGGCTAAAAATACTTTACTCAAGTATTTAATGGTAATTAGATAGCGAAATTTTATCCGAACAAAGCTTGAAGAGAACAAAGGGCGAAATGCAATCGAACGAACGTTGAATTGGGTTTAAGCATCTGAAAATTACAAATATCTCCGAAGATGTAAAAATTGACAAAAACTTTTCAATATTTGTCATTTTGTATCTTTTTTTATAAGTTTTAAGAGCATTTTGAGATATTTTTATTCTTTTTTGACATCTTTTGCAATCTTTTGCTAGACTTTGAAATATCAGTGTTGTATATTGTTTTTAGTGAAAGGGGTATCATTATGATTAGAAAGCAATTATTCGCTAACATTATTAATCTTATAGATTCGCATGGATTTGCGACATATAAAGAGATGAGCGACGCTTTGAATTGCTCCGAATCCACAGTAAGGCGCGCGGTTGAAGAATTGTCAGCGTCAGGTAAATTAACTCGTGAAAGAGGTGGAGCTTCTTCGACAATTGTCAGTGATTTTTTCTCTAGCGATCAAAATTTGATAACTCGCGAAAGAATCGATGCACCAATAAAGAAAAAACTCGCCGAGAAAGCTTTAACTCTCATAAAAGACAATATGACGATCTATCTGGATGCCGGTTCAACTACTCTGTTCTTAGCTAGGATGATTTCCAACTTATCTATCACTGTAGTGACAAATTCATTTACCATCGCAAAGATATTGACGGAAAGGCATATAAACACCTTCCTGATTGGCGGTCAATTAAAACTGACGACCGACGCTTCAATCGGACCCATGGCAATCGAAGCTATTTCGAGATTCACGTTTAATTACGGATTCTTCGGTTCAAACGGAGTCACTCCGGAAAATGGATTCTCAACTCCAGATATGGGGGAGGCCTACATCAAAAGAATAGGAATCGAGAAATCATTAAAATCCGTTTTCTTAGTCGATGCGAATAAATTCAATAAAAACTCAGTCGTGAGTTTTTCTACGATAAAAGACAAGACAATAATTACGAATTACAAAGATACAGAAGGCAAATATAAAGATGCCAAAATAATGGAGGTGTAAACATATGATCTATACATTAACCCTCTCCCCTTCCTTGGATTACTACCTTGACGTCGATAATTTTACAAAAGGAATAATAAATCGATCAAAAAAAGAGATTTTCAAAGCTGGCGGTAAAGGAATAAACGTTTCAACAGTTCTCAACCAATTGGAAATAGAATCTATCTCCCTCGGTTTTCTTTCTGGATTTACCGGCGATGAAATTGAACGATTGCTGAATGAAAAACATATAAAATCCGATTTTGTTAGAACTCGTGGCAACTCTCGAGTCAACGTTAAAGTCAACAGCGAATCCGAAACAGCGATAAACGCTAACGGCCCTCAAATAAGCAGCGCAGAAATTTCTCAGTTGTTAAAAAAACTCGGCATGTTGAAAAACGGAGACACTCTCGCCATCTGCGGCAACAGCCCCTCCACGCTTCCCAACGATATCTACAAACAAATAATGGAAGTAATAAAGGACAAAAAAGTTCGTACAATCGTCGATGCGACCGGAGAGTTACTGCTGTTAACTCTTCCCTATCACCCGTTTCTCATCAAACCTAATCAAGAGGAGCTGGAAGAAGTCTTAAATAAGAAATTGAATTCGGTTCAAGAGATCATCGAAGGAATGAAATACCTAAAATCTCTGGGAGCGAGAAATGTCATCGTCAGCCGAGGAGGCGACGGTGCAATTATGATAGATGAAAACGACGTCATCTACAAATACAAAGCGGTAAAGGGCAAAATGCTTTCTTCTGTTGGTGCAGGAGATTCCTTGGTAGGAGGATTTATCGCGGGCTACATGAAATTTGGTAAGTACGAAGAAGCGCTTAAACTGGGCATGTCAGCCGGCGCAGCTACTGCTTTTTCGAATTATATCTCCAATGGAGAAAAAATCTTACAAATCTACAAACAAATTAAAGAAAGGAGTTTGGATTATGAAGATAAAAAGCTTGTTGTCTAAATCCAGCATTGACTTGCATGTCAGCGCTAGTTCCAAAAAAGATCTGATAAATTCAGCGTGTGCTCTAATGGTAAAAGGTGGAAATATCACAGATCCCGCCGCTTACTCTGCCGCTGTATTTAAAAGAGAAGAAGAATCGACTACTGGAATAGGTGATGGAATTGCAATTCCACACGCAAAAGGAGACTTTGTTAGCAAACCTGGTTTAGTCGCCATGGTTGTTAAAGATGGTGCGGATTTTGATTCGCTCGATGGCGAACCAGTCAAGTTGCTATTTTTAATCGCTGCGCCAAATTCAAAGGATAACATTCATTTAGAAGTTCTTTCAACTCTGTCAAAATTGCTGATGGATGAAAAGATCGTAATAAAACTTATTTTAGCTAAATCTAAACAGGAATTCATCGATATTCTTTCCGCGGCTGAAGAAGCAAGAGCGGATAAAGACAAAGAAGTTAAAAAAGTCGTTTCCGACGATAGTAGTTACGATATTCTCGCCGTCACTGCATGTCCTACAGGTATCGCTCACACCTACATGGCTCAAGAAGCTATCGAAAAGGCTTGTGAAAAGCGCGGCCTTAAAGTCAAAGTAGAAACAAACGGTGCTGACGGTGTTAGAAATCTGTTAACATACGACGACATCAATAACGCAAAAGGCATCATCATCGCTGCTGATATAGGTGTCGCAATGGGAAGATTCGACGGTCAAAAACTGGTTCAAGGTTCAGTTTCAAAAGCTATATCAAGTTCAGATGAACTCATAGATCAAGCCCTCGCAGGTAAAGGTGCTGTCTATCACGCTGCTAGCGGTGAAGAAGTCTCATCGAATACCGGTGAAAAAGACTCCGTCTGGCACACTATCTACAAACACCTAATGGCTGGTGTTTCACATATGTTACCTTTCGTCATTGGTGGTGGTATATTAATAGCAATAGCTTTCTTGATCGATGGCGCAGCTGGTAACTCTGCTGCAGGTAGTTCGTTCGGTTCAGTTAACGCTATCGCTGCGTGGTTTAAAACCTTAGGCGGTTACGCCTTCGGCTTCATGATTCCCATCCTCGCTGGTTTCATCGCTTACTCAATTGCCGGAACTCCCGGTTTGTTGATTGGATTCGTCGGTGGCGCTTTAGCTAACGTCTCTGACTTCTCAATCGGCTACGCGATAAATGGTGGAACTTCAGTTGCTACAGCTGGTTTCATCGGAGCTTTATTCGCAGGTTTCGCTGGTGGTTATTTAGTCGTTGGTTTGAAGAAATTATTCGGTTTTATTCCCAAGTCAATGGACGGCTTAAAACCCATGTTAATCTATCCCGTTCTTGGAGTTTTAGGAATCGGTCTCTTCATGTTCTTCATGAATACCCCCTTCCAGTACATCAACATCGGATTTAACAATATGTTGAATTGGCTCGGCGATAAGAACTTAGTCGTTTTACTCGGTGCAATCTTAGCTACTATGATGGCAACCGATATGGGTGGCCCTATCAACAAAGCCGCTTATATGTTTGGTAACGCTATGTTAACTCAAGCTGCCGCTTCTACAGATCCCGCATTCCAAGCTTACTGCTGGGAATTGATGGCCTGTGTTATGATCGGTGGTATGGTACCTCCTCTCGCAATCGCTTTGTCTACAAATTTGTTCCCTCAAAAATGGTCTAAGAAAGAAAGATCTGATGGTAAAGTCAACTACGTTATGGGTCTTTCATTCATAACAGAAGGTGCGATTCCTTACGCAGCAAGTTATCCCCTTCCCGTCATTTTATCTTCGATGATCGGTTCATGTGTTGCTGGTATTCTCTCCGCTTTATTCAAATGTCAATTGATGGCTCCTCACGGTGGTATCTTCGTATTCCCCGTCGTTACCGGTTGGCTTTGGTATCTAGTTGCTCTCTTAATAGGTTCACTAGTAGGCGCTTTGATGCTCGGTGTTACAATGAAGAACAATCCTAATCCTGAATTAAAAGGAAACTGGAAAGGTTTATACAATGTACACACAGGTGAAAAGAAAGTAAAATAGTTTGTAAACAAAAAAAGTCTAGTATGCAAAATGGCTAGAAATTCTAACCATTTTGCTTTTTTCAAAAAATAGAAAGGTCACATAATTATGGAAAGTTTTAATTACACCATTAAAGATCCAGAAGGAATACACGCGCGTCCTGCGACAGCTTTGGTTCAAGCGTGCAAAAAGTTTGATTGCGAAATATCTATCGCCAAAGGAGACACTAAAGTCGACGCCAAAAGAATATTTGGTATCATGGGCTTGGGTGCTAAAAAGGGCGACGTCATCGCTTTGACTTTTGTCGGAGATGATGAAAAGGATGCCTTTTGCAAAATTAAAGGTATAGTAGAGGAAAACTTCTAAAATGGACACGTATCAAGGCATTAGAATCTTCGATGGTATTTCGATTGGAAAAATAAAATATTTGAATTTTGACAGCGAAATTGAAGAGAGTTTTGGTGCGGGAAAAGATATCGAAACAAAGCGTTTTAAAATCGCTCAAGAAAGAGCGATTAAAGATACCGAAGAACTTTACAAAGAAGCTAAAGAAAAACTTTCAAGTAAAAATGCGGATATCATCAACGCACACGTTGAAATGCTTCAGGATTTGGATTTCATCGACTTAGTTAACGAAAGTATACAAAAGGGATACACCGCTGAATACTCGACATATAGCGCCGGCAAAAAACTGGCTAATATGTTTGCGAATATGACCGATTCCTACATGAAGGAACGAGCTGATGACGTCAGAGAAATCTATATGCAAATCGTAAACATTCTGCGCAAATCAGACAGCAAGATAAATCTCACTGAACCGGTTATCATCGTCGCCGATGACATCCCGACATCCGCCCTACTGAAGATGAATAAGAAATACCTTCAAGGTTTAGTCCTTCTTAAAACATCTACCAACGCTCACATCGCTATACTCGCTAGGACGATGGAAATACCTTCTATCGCTTCTGTTGAAGGCGATTTTGATCAAAAGAACGACGGAAGACTAGCCATACTCGACGGAGGAAAAGGAAAGTTGATTGTTAACTACCCTTCCGACGCGCTCGCCGAGTATGTCAATCTACAAAAAAGCGAGTTAAAAGCTAGAGATGAACTGAAGAAGTACATCGGTAAAAAGGCCGTAACTAAAGACGGGAAAACGATAAAGATAAACGCCAACATATCTTCGGCCGCCGAAGTTGACGTAGCCCTCAAAAACGACGCTGAAGGAATCGGGCTATTTCGCTCGGAATTCATCTATCTTTCCGCTAGTGACTACCCCACTGAAGACGATCAGTTTGAGCGCTACAAAAGTGTAGTTGAAATTATGAAGGATCGCGAAACAGTAATCCGCACCTTGGATATAGGCGCTGATAAAAAAGTCGATTACTTCGATTTACCAAAAGAGAATAACCCCGCTTTAGGCTATCGTTCCATACGTATCTGTCAGGACCGCAACGATGTGTTTTTAACTCAACTTCAAGCCCTGTACAGAGCTTCTGCCTACGGTAATTTATCGATAATGATACCGATGATTATATCGGAGAGTGAAATTGACTTTGTCTTGAACATGTGCGAACTTGCCAAGGCGAATTTGAAATCGAGAAAACTTAAATTCAACCCAGATACGAGAATAGGCATCATGATTGAAACGCCCGCCGCCGTAATAATGTCTGACGTATTCGCAAAGAAAGTTGATTTCTTCTCTATCGGAACAAACGACCTGTCCCAATACACATTGGCGATCGACAGACAGAATCAAAAGTTGAATAAATTCTTCAACCCTCATCACCGAGCGATTTTGCGCTCGATAAAAAGCGTAACTAACAACGCTCACAAGGCTGGTATACCTGTCGCTATTTGCGGTGAGTTAGCCAGAGATCCTGAGCTCACTGGATTCTTCATGAAAGTTGGAGTCGATGAATTATCGGTTTCATCTCCATACATCCTGCGCTTAAAAGCCAATATCGATGAGTTGAATACAGAAGATGTAGATATTTCAAAATTTATAGACTAACTTTCTATTCCAAGCGCGATACCTGATCGGCTATCGCGCTTTTAATTTGGTTTTATTCTGATGAAGCAAAGTAAAAAGGCCTAAAAAACAGGCCTTTTTGCTTTTATAGAATTTGAAATTAGTATCGTTTGTCTTTATAAAGGTAAATCCTTTTTCTTAAAGATAGCGATACCTGCGCCGTATCCGACCACTGCGATAACACCGAGTACTAAGTACTGCCAAATGAATGTCGAAGATAGGATATCGGTAGGATTATAAAGAGTCATCAATGTGAAGTACTTGAAGAATTCAATGCTCGAATCGATGCTGGAAAGAATGCTGATTACATAGAATATAATCGGAATACCAGCTCCTATAGCGAGAGATCTACCAGAAGTGTTAAAGGTACAAGAAGCAAAGTAGCTGATGCCACTCAGCGCTAATTGCAACATCAACATTCCAACAAGCAATTCAAAGTAGTCGAGAACTACCAGTGAATCCGGCGCCATTATGGAACTAGTGATAATTCCACCTACAAACACGACAGCAAACATTCCAATCAAAGAAAGAATGAGACCCAACGCATTGGTAAAGGTAACTTGATTTCTGGTTGTCTTGGTTGAAAGAACAATACCTAGAGAGCCTTTATCTATCTTGCTAGCGACGGATTTGTTAGCTACAACAATGGTAAAGACCATCGGTAGAAGCAAACACATTCCTCCTAAGTATGATACGGATAGGAAACTGGTTAAATCCAAAGTTGACCCGATTCCGCCCGCTTCCTCTGCTCTTATTAGCATTTGGTTGTATGCAAATATCATCATTATGAGGAAAAGCACTAATACGCTTGTTATTATCACTAATAACTTCCAATTGGATTTCCAATATTGTTTAAACAATGTCTTATTAATCATTTTACTTGTCCTCCCCGTAGAAACTCATAAAGTAGTCTTCTAAGCTGTTCTTAATCTCCGAGAAATACTTGATCTCGTATTTGTTCAGCACGTGGAAGAACTCGTTGACGTCTTCGTCCTTAACGTTTACAACAACGTGTTTCTTGCTCTTTTCTTTACAGCTTATGTTCAAATCTTCCTTGTTGAACTTATCGTAGTCAGCGGCTTTGATGAATTCAATTTTATATCTCTTGTTTTCGTTGTGCTTAATATCAGTTATGTTCAATTCACTGACGATAATGCCATTTTTGATAATTGCGACTCTATCGCAGGTGCGCTCAACCCCTTTGATTGAAAGATGATTCGTGTTAGATGAAATAGGAGTAGCGCTTTTAACTAAAGAAGTAATGTCTATTAGTCTATTGGGAGATGTGTTGTTGTTGTTTGCTTTTATATATTTT
>Ga0172378_10006815_pt1 | contig 10651 bp, 7 predicted proteins | sample GrowelOW332metaG_FD_119755 | JGI IMG/M metagenome (GOLD analysis project Ga0172378, IMG submission 119755) | Groundwater microbial communities from an aquifer near a municipal landfill in Southern Ontario, Canada - Pumphouse #3_1 metaG | ecosystem: Environmental > Aquatic > Deep subsurface >... | reverse complement strand
TAAGTGTAATTACAATTGGCTCTGTTTCATCAGCAAATTCCATTGCTGAGCCAATTGCCCATGTTCCAAGTTTGCCTTCCTCGTCGCCCGCAAGGGTTGAAACTGGACCATAATTAGCAAATGTTTCTGCCTTTGCTCCTGTAACATTTCCAGTAACTGTCGACAAAACATGGATAGATGTGAAATCTACCGTGTTAACCACTGGAAGAGTTTGAGTTGATGCTGCCCAAACAGCAAAGCCCATAACAACAAGTGCAAGGCACATGCTCATGACAGTTGAAACAATTTTGAAACGAATTTTCATAAAAATTCTCCTAGTTTTTCTTTTTGTTACTTAAAAAAAGACAAATCAATATTCAAACTAACTTAAAATAAGAAAAATATATAACTAATTTTAATAAACTTAGAGTCATTTTACCCTAAAATTATATAATATAAATACATTCATTTTTTCAATTTTCATTTTATAAAATCTAAATGAAAGTATTAATTTACCTTTTAATATTAAAATTACTTAAAGAAAATGTCAAATAAATTTACAAATTTCAGCATATTTATATAAAAATATATTTTTAAAAAATCTTTAGATAATAAAGATTACCTTTTATTTATTAGATTTCATATATAACTTAAATAAAAATTTGTATAAATTTTAATAACAACTTATATAAAAATTTTAATTTGAAAAATATAAATATTTTATTAAACTATACAATTTAAAAGAGCAACTAAAATTTAGTTGCTCTTTTTAAACAATATTTTAATTTATTCTTCTTCAACAATTTGTGATGGCTGAATAATTTCGCCAAAATCACAAGTTTTAAGTTCAGGGAAATTTCCTTCAACAAATCTCCAAACACTCAAATCAAATCCCGCAGAATCTGTGAAATTTGAAAAATTTCCAGACTCTCCACGACAAACACTTGTTTTTGTGTTTTCAATTATATTTGTGCCTTCTCTTTTGAATGGAGGCCACAAGAAGAATCTTGTCTGATCTTGAGCTGAAGCGCTTAGTGATTCATTGAAAATGCTATTTCTAACAAATCCTGCAGTGTTGTTCCAAACTGGATTGCTAACAAGTCCAATAGCTGATTTTGTTTCTTGCCACTTATCACCATAGCCACCAATTGAAACCGAAACAAAGCAATGTTCAACAACAGAATAATTTTCAATGTATGAAGCATATCCAGCCACAATACTTGAAGCATTTTTTCCAACAACTGAACCAACAGCATATGAATTTGTTACTGAAACATTTTCACCTTGAATTCTTGAAGCAAGTCCACCAACAATAACACCAGTGGCTTCACCATTAAAGTAACTGCTTGTGAAAGATTGATTAGCTTTTCCAACAATTCCGCCTACATTATATCCACTTACATTTCCATAAGCATACGAATCCGAAAGCTCTCCACCACTTATAACACCAACAATTCCACCGTTATATGATTCAACATTAGCTGTTTCACAGGTGTTCAAAGCAAAGATGAACGATTTTGTAATTTTTCCTGAATAATTGTATCCAACGACTCCGCCGCCAATAACAATATGGTTTGAATTGGTTTCAATTTTTCCGCTTACAAAACCACAGTTAGAAATCACTGCAGAATCATTGTCTTGATCAGCGACAATTCCGCCATAAGTAAGATTATAATTTGGATTATTTATTACTATTTGGGCTGAAATTGTGCTATCAGAAACAAAACCATAATTTGTTGCAACAATTCCTCCGACAACCCCTACATTAGAAAGAGTGAATGTGTTAACAGCTTCACCAACAACAATGTCGCAATTCATTATCTTGCCAGAGTTGTAAACTGCAACTCCACCTAAAGAATCAACTTCGGTTGAATTTGTAATAACCAAATCGCTAATTGTAACATTGGAAATTGTTCCTTGGTTGTAGTATGCAACAACTGCCTTGTTAAAACCTTCCGAAACTGTTACTCCTTCAAGAGTAAGATTTGTGATAAGGGCATTTCGACCAAGAACAACAAAAAGTGAACTTGCATTTAAATATTCTTTTAAATTAATTGTTTTAAGTTTAAAAGTTTTTCCGTCAAGTGAACCATTGAAATAATTAATTGGAGTCCAATCATTAACAATAATGTCAGCACCAAGAACAAAATCACCTGTAGGATATTCTGAAATACTTTGAAGATCAGACAAAGTCATAATGGTGTCGCCTTGTTCAAACACTCTTGGTTTTGTTGCATCGGATTCATAATTTAGTGTTGGAAACACTTCTGTTAGAACCCAAATGTTTTCAAAGTCCCAAGAAACAATTTCTGTCTCGGTTGCAGGTACATCGTTTCCTTCAAAAGTAACAAAGTTTGTCTCAGTTTGCATTTCTTCAGAAGTAAGTGCTTTTGCCCTTTCAGCTTCAACAATTCCACTTCCAACTGGAAAAGAAAAACCTTTGTTTGAAAGATAATAATTTCCATTAATAAATGTTGATGAAATAATGGTTTTGCCAATAATACCACCAAAAAAGTTTTCAGTTACATTTGTAAAAGAAGTTGAATATGTGTTTTTTACAACTGAATTTCTTTGATAACCTTTTGAGTTTAATGCATTTTGAAGTTCGCCAGCAATTCCACCAATACATGCCGTTTCCAAAGTGCTACTACTAAGTGAGCAGTTTGAGGTGAAACAGTCATTAACAACCGTGGCAATTCCAAATCCAACAATTCCGCCAACAGTTTCTCCATTCAAAATCATTTCTTTTGCTGAACAAGTTGAAATGCTTGGTTTGATATCTTCATTGAAAACTGCTTTTCCAACAACTCCACCAACAATTCCATTGTTGTTAGTAATTGAAACAGTTGCAAGTTCGTTCCAAACCTCATTCTTAGAAATGACTGCACCTTTGCTAAGTCCAACAAGAGTCCCTACAGCAGTGAAAGTTCCAGTGATGTTTGTGTCTTTGATTTTTACATATTCAATTGTTGCACTTTCAGAAACAACACCAAAGAGACCTGCATAATCATGTGTTCCATCAACAATTTTTAAATTAGAAATTGTTTTAAAATTTCCATCAAAAAGTCCAGTGAAAGGAGCAGCTTCAGTTCCAATTGGCTTCCAATTTCCTTCAATAACAGAAAGATCAATGTCGCAGTCAACAAGATATGAACAGTTAACAGTCCAACTTAAATCATTTCCGATTTTTGCAAGTTGAACGGCAGTTTTAACGAAGAAAGGATTTTGAACACTTCCATTACCAACTCTAACTGTGAAACTGTATGTTGGCAGTTTTGTATTTGTTGTTGAAATTGTAACAATTGTTGTTCCACCTTTAATTAAATTTGCAGTGAAAACCTTTGTTGTTTCATCATAAGTTACAAGTTCAGTGTCAGCAATATTAACACTTACTATTGTGTTCTTGTTTGGGTTTTCATGAATAAATGGAAGAGAATATTCCTCTCCAACATTAAGTTGAACAACACCATTTTCAGCAATTGTAAGTGCAACAGTTTCAATGTTGCGAGCAAAATAATATGAAGTTAAGCCTACAAATAGTATTGCAATAAAAAGCACCAAATAAACAAGTCTTCTTTTCATTTTTCCTCCAAAGGCTTTTTTGTGTTCACAATATATCATTTTTTCTTCAAAAAGTCAATGCTAAGCATTTTTTGAAGTTATGCTTTTTGTTATCGTTTTGCGAATGTTTAACTCGCCTTGCGAATATTATTTATAAAATAGTATACAGAGGTAATCATGAACAAATCTTTAAAAAATATTCTTAAGTGCCTAGCGACGCTAGGATTAATAGCTATTGTTTTGACATTAGGTTATTTTTGTCAGAATAATTTTGATTTGATAAAAGAAATTTTAAGTGATGAACGAACAATTTACTTTGAAGGTGAAGCAGAAAAAACTTTTGCTTCCTTCACAAGTGGAGTAAGAGAAGAACCATATGAACAAGATGGTGCAAAAGAAGATATGGTGGAATTTGGCATAATTAAAACAAAATTTTCTTTAGCAACAACTGTCTTAACATTTGATTTTGTTTTAAAAGTTGGTGAAGAAGAAATTTCTGGGACAATGGAAAAAAGCCCTTATGAAAATGCGTATTATTTTGATATAGAAAAAAAGGTGGATAGTGAAACACCAATAATTCTTTCTTTCACTGTTTCAGGAATTCCAGACACAGAAATAACTTTAAATAATGTTTCAACTTCTTGGATTATTAATTCTGATGAAGCCTTGAAAATTGCAACCAAACAAATTGAAAACAAAAAGGGATTCAAAAAAATCTTTGCTGGAACAAAAATATTTGATATAAACTCAAAAAATCTTGAATGTCATCTCCAAATACTTTCAAATGATTCACCACTTTTAACTAGTCATTTTTGGTATTTTGTCTTACTAAGCGAAAGTGGTGAAATATTTTCTTGTGTTATTGACCCATCAAATGGAAACATTTTGGCTCAGTCATAGTAATAAATCAAAAAGCAAGGAAAATTACATTTATTTTTTAATTAAAAAAGTTTTTGAATTGACCCATTAAACAGAAATGTTTTGACTCATTCATGGTAATTTAAGAACATTTCGTTATTTTTTGCATAAATTTTTTCATCTCTATGCCACCCTAACATAGAGTTTTTTTGTGTTTTTTCTAATCACAAACAAATCAACTTAATCTTTTACATAGAAATTTCTTATCATTTTCTTAACAAACTCATTTTATAGAATATTTTTTTTAAAAATTAATTTTTCAATAAATCCCATTATTCTTTCTTATATTGACTTTGTGGCATTTTTGTGTTAAATTATTGTTAATTTTAGGAGGATAATTAATGAACAATTTTGTTGGTTCAATTGAAGATTCTGTCCAATCAGCTTGGAAAAAGCCTGAACTTATTCAAGCCCTTGAGATTGACAATTATGAAGATAACACTTTCCTTTCAAAACTTTTGAAAGAAGATTCCAGTCTTTATACGCTTCTTCTTCCTCGTCAAATGTCATTAGATGCCTACATGGCACTTCTTGAAAATGCTGTTGAAGATTACAGAAAAATTCCAAAATCACATAGAACTGATGAAATCAAACTTAAAGCTCTTTCAATTGATGAAGGAATTGTTTATTTGTTTGACGATGATGAACTTTCATACGAATGTGTTAAATATTTGTTTATTAATGCTCCTTTCGTGCTTGAAGATTTAAGCCGAGAAAAACAAAAAGCAATAAAGCCACATCTAGCAAGAATTAAAAAAGAAAAAATTGTTTCAACATACAATGAAGATGAGCCAATTTCAGATATTGATTCTGACGATTTGCCAGATTACAATGATGATGAAGAGTAAAGGAGAAAATTATGGCAAAATACAAATTTGATCCACAAAATACATCTGAAGAATTGATTGATTATTTCAATGTCAACAATCTTTCAAGAAAACAAATTAAAGAGCTTCAACAATTGCCAGACAAAACACTTGAAGAAGTGCTTAAAGAAATGCCATATTTGGCTGAACATTTAAGTTTAAACAAACTCTTCAACATTGAAGGAAATGTGATTGAGCAAATTGTTTCAAACCAAGATTCTGTTAGAGCTCTTTCCGTTAATCAAAAATTTGTAATATTAGAAGACCTTATAAAAAAAGATCCTACTAACATTTTTGATATACCAAACAAAAAACTTAACAAAATGGCAAGTGAAGATCGAATCAAAATCATTTCTGATTCTGCAATAAGCATGCTTAAAGATGAAAAACAAGCTTTCAATAACATAAAATCTCTTTCAGAACATCTTGTAAAAAATGGTGGACTGTTTGGAAGAAAAACAAATTTTGGTTCTGAAATTTTCAATTCAGTGATTGATTCTGTAAACAAGAAAGATATTTCGTTGGAATCTTTAAACACATTTTTCTCAGCAACAACATCTAGACTTATGGAAATCAAAGGCAAAAAACAAATTGTTGAAAAAGCAATTGACACTGGAATTTCATTAAGCTCAATACCAGCTAAATTAAGAAGTGAAAACATAATCTATCGCGCAATTATGAATGAACCAAAAGACATTCAATACACTCCTAATCCAGTAACAAAAACCATGTTTCAAGCATTTGTGAATGCAACATCAAGAAAGATTGTTCAAGCCAAAAGTGATCCTTCAAAATATATTGAACTTCTTACTCAAATAATTAAAGAAAAAAAACTAAGCATCAACAACAAAGATATTTCTTTAAACAAAAATATTAAAGAAAAATTTATCGCTAAAACAATTATTAATGCTTCAAAAAAGAATCCAGCATTATTTATTCAAATTGGCAACATGGAAAATCTTGGATTTAGTAAAAAAACAATACTTGCAAATAAAATCGTTGCAGTAAAGAACATGAGCGTAACAAATCAGAAAAAATATTTTAATAGAATTTCTCTTTCAAACTTACTTGAACTTTCTGAAAATATGAAAAAACTTCCACCAGTAACAAAAAACAATCTGATTTCAGCAATAAAAGCATTAGCTCCAAAACAAGCTGAAATTGATGCAAGCAACAAAATCGTTGAAGATTTAAAAGAACTTGGCAACAAGGCAACGAAAGAATATGATGAAGCAAAAAACAAATTAGTTCAAGAAAAAATTGATGCAATCAAAGTTGAACAAGCACCAATTGAAGCTCAAATTGCTAAAAACATTGCAACTCTTGATGCAAATAACAAAGCGGTTGAAAGCAAGAAAGTTTTGAAAGAAAAACTTGGAACAGACTTAATTAAAATGGGAATTGACATTGATAAACTAAAAGAAGAAATTGAACAGAACAAAGCACAGGGCAAACCTTTCAAAAAATTGACAAACAGTTTAAATAGCCTTGAAGCATTATCAGAAAAAACTAAAATTCAACTTTTAGACTCTGGAAAAGCAATCAATGACATTTCACTTAATTCAGTACAACTCACAAAAGATATTGAAATTCTTAATGTAGCAAAAGATGCTATTGGAAAAAAAGAAACAAAGCTAGAAACTAAAGACCTTGAAAAATTGAATAAAGAAAAGCAAGCTGTTGATGAAGCAAACAAAAAAATAGCCGATCAAAAACTTGTAAGTCAAAAAATTCAAGTAAATTATGACAAGGCTGCAAAATTTACATTCAATATGGAAAACAACAAAAAAATCACAAAAGAACTTAATACAAAACAAAAATCACAAGCAAAAAAAGCACTAGAACAAAATATTTAACAAAATTAAAAAAGGCACTTATTTGTGCCTTTTTTTATAAAATATGAAAAGTTTTCATTAATGTTTCTAAATTGTTAGCACATTAAACAAAAATAATTTAGCTTTTTTATTATACACAAAATTAATTTTTTTAAAAAAATAATATAAGATTCAATTTTTTTTTAATAATAAAAAATTAAAATTACATAAAAAGAAATTAGTTTTCATTATTATTTTCTTCAATGTTTTTCTTATCTTGATTAACAAATTGTTCTGAAACATATGCTGACAAATAATCTTTTTCAAATTTTGTTAGGTGCGAGCTTGCAAGAATCAAAATTCGTTTTTTAAGCTCAAAAGGAATAATTATTTCATCTTCTTTTAGTATGTAAATTAAATCATCAGCGGAAAGCTTTAATCCTTTCACAAAATAGATTGCAACTGCTTGGGCTTTAAAATCAAAATCCTTTTCATTCCCTTCGCTCAAAAGAAGGTTTAGCAAAAGATCTTTGCTCATGTTTTGCTTAGAAAAAATTTCTAAGCGTTTTTCAACATCAGCATCAGTGTCATAAAGAAGAAGCATTTCTTTGTCAAATGCTTCAAAATCTGGCATTTGATCTTTTTTAATTTCATTAGAAGTTGTTTTGATATCTTTCATTTAATTCTCCTACAGTGGTTGGACTCTTTTTTGCTCTATTTTCAAATTTTTCTAGTTTTTCAAGATATAAATTTGCTCTTTCAATTTTTTGAATAGCATCTTTACACTCTTTTTCATTTTTTACATTACAAAGCAAAGTTTTTCCAAAATGAGCGACACAAATTTTCATAAGTGGCAAGCTAACATTGTACGCATACGACAAGTTTTTGTATTCTTCTTGCATTTCAATTTGGCTAGCTTGTTTAAATTCATATGCTTGAAATTTATTTTCAAAGGCGAGTCTAGCAAATTCATCTAAATTTCTAATAGCAAATTTTCTTGCATCTCTTTCAACTAAAGAATAATAATATGGATCATCAACAGAATGCATAAATTTTAAATTGTTTTTTTCTTTAACTGTTAACTTGTTTTTTATTATATCAGTTATTTTCTCAACTGTGTTATCGAAATCTGCAAAATATGCAGAATTATTTTTTGAAAAATATGTTATTTTGTTAGAAATATCACAAAATATTTCTTTTTCAATGCCGGTTAATTTTTCCAAATGCTTTTCTTTTTGTGGTGTAACAAATTCTTTTGAAACACTTTCAACACTTTTTCCATCAGTTTTGAATGGAAACCATATTGCAACCATAAATTGAGCAGAATTTGTTGCAGCAAAACAGCTTGCCTCAAGAGCGGAAGAATAAATTTTTTGCTCATTAGAAACTGGCAAAACTTCTTGTTGCAAATTTGTTTGCAAACAATGTCTAAATTCGTGAAAAAGTCCTTGAGCAAATACATTGCCACCACACAACCTTGATCTGTATAACCTATTTTCAAAATTTAAACTGATTTCACCAAAAGGACAAACTGATTTTTTTGAAACTGACACTTCATTTTTTTCACTTGTTGCACCATTCCAACTTCCAAAAGATGCAGGACTGTTGTCAATCAACAATTCTGGTGTTCTAACATTCCACTTTTGAGATAAAAAAATTAAAAAGCTTGCACAAAGTATTTTGATTTCATTTTCTGATAATTTTTGGAATTGTGGTTCTGAAAACATTTTGACAAATTCAACGGTTCTAAAATCTGATGGAAGTGATTTGTTTGAAAGCAAAATTATCTTACTATCAACAGCTTGCTCATTCAAATACAATTTTTTTGCTATTTTTGAAGAAAAAACAGTTGAGCATAACAATGAATTAATAACTTCTTTATTTATAAAATCATTTTGTAATAAATTGTCAACTTTTTCTTGTGAAAGCTTTGGTAAATTTCCGTGAACTGAAGAATAAAAATACAATTTTTCTCCAAAATTTATTTTTGGATTTGTAGCAATCTTAAACAAAAGTTTAAAGCTTACCTTTTCCAAATTAGTCAAAATCGCTATTTTTGAAATTGATTGAGAATCAATAAGTTTCAATATTTTTTCTTCAGAAAATTTTTTGATAAATGGCATTAGATACAATGTAGATCTTTTTGAAATGTCAAACGGAAGAACCACTTTTTCACAGTTAAAATTAAACAATTTTTCAACTTGCTCAGTTGTTAAATTATTTTTCTCTCTTTTTAAACACTCAAAAAATGCTTCTTTAACAACTTGTTCACAAACAAAATTTTTTCTTGCATCAAAATTTAAATATTGAAACTGTTTAAATAATTTTTGAAAAAATTCAAAATTTTGGTTTTCTAATGATACAAAAATGTTTACCGCTAACGAAATCGATTTGATATTAACATCATATTTAGCCAAATTCTCTGGTGTTTCATTTAAAAAATCGTTTACAATAGCACCAATTCTTTCTGTTTCTTTACCTTCAATAATTGAAAGAATTTCTGAACTTTTTTCACCCAAAGATTCCGTCATAACTCTTCCAATCGCTCCTTATTTTTTAATATATTTGTTTATAAAATTATTATAAACCCTATAATCTATAAAATCAATCACAGACTTTTTTCATTAAAAAACTGTTTCGATTTTTTGCTGGTTTTAAAGTTATTATAAAAATATAATACTTAATTAAAATTTGATTTTTATATAATCAATTTTTGATTGTTTTCAAAATTTTAAAAGTGATTTGAAACACAAATTTTTGCAAAAAAAAAGACCACAGTCAAACTGTGGCCCTTTCTGAAATCGGTTAGATTTTAGCCGTTTCTTTGTTGTTTTCTTGCACGACGGCAAGCTGGGCAACGTTGTGGCTCATTTTCAAAGCCTTTTTCTTTGTAGAATTCTTGTTCACCTGCTGTGAAAACGAATTCTGCATGACAATCCTTGCAAACAAGTGTTTTGTCTTCCATTTTGAGTTCTCCTTTGATAGGATTTTGGATATTAACTTAAATAGCTTGAAAGGGTCACTATACAAAGGTGAATACAGATTCAAAACTTAGTTTATTTTCCAATAACAGTATATTAGCACATTAAAATTAAAATGTCAAACAAATCCGACATTTAAACAAAAGTTTCTAAGTTAGTATATTTTAAACATAATATTTATCGCACAAACCTACATTTCATGTTCTTCATTTCTATTTTTATTTGTTTTTATGGTTTTGTTTTTTGGAGAATCTTTGCTTGTTACAACATAATCAACTCTAAGAATAGGCATTCCTGAACTTAAATGAGTAAATCTAACTAATTGAACTCCATCAACATCTTGTCCAGCAACAAACTTTCCAATTTTTAAAAGTTTTTCATCTGAAGTATACAGAGCATTTTTAGAAAATTTTTCATAAAATTTAACAATATCATCACTATTTAACCTATCAATATAAACACTTCTCACAACATCGCTTTGAATGCCATTAATTTGGGGATTTAATTCTGGTTTACAAATATATATTTTTTC
>Ga0172378_10006814_pt1 | contig 10652 bp, 12 predicted proteins | sample GrowelOW332metaG_FD_119755 | JGI IMG/M metagenome (GOLD analysis project Ga0172378, IMG submission 119755) | Groundwater microbial communities from an aquifer near a municipal landfill in Southern Ontario, Canada - Pumphouse #3_1 metaG | ecosystem: Environmental > Aquatic > Deep subsurface >... | reverse complement strand
TGCAGTGACTGGTAGTGTAGGTAAGACTACAACGAAAGTTGCTATCGGTACGGTTTTGGCGGAAAGGTTCCGTATCCGCTTGCACCGAGGTAATCACAACACTAATCTTAGCGCGCCACTGGCTATATTGGGTGTCAAATATCCAGAAAATGTCAAAAGTTTTTGGCAATGGCATCAGGTGTTTAAGGCTGTTCGACAACGTATTCGTCGGCCAGCTGATGTTGATGTGATTATCCAGGAGCTAGGTACCGACAGGATTGGTCAGATTCCGCAATTTGGCACATATTTACTTCCATACATATCGGTAGTAACGGCGATTTCACCCGAACATATGGAATTTTTTCAGACTATAGATAATGTGGCGCGTGAGGAATTATCGGCAGCTAATTTTTCGCGACTGGCTATCATTAATCGTGATGATATTGACGGTTCTTATGCTAAATATATGACTAATTCAAATGTCGACACTTATGGCACGAGCGCTAGTGCTGAATATTATTTTATTAGTGAAAATTATACACCTGACGATGGCTACGAAGGTAAACTTGTCGCACCGGAATTGCAGCAGCCTTTGCCTATCAAAGTCAAGGCACTTGGCGAGCACATGATACGGCCGGTTCTAGCAGCGAGCGCGGTAGCACTAAAGCTTGGCCTGACGCCTGATGAAATAGTTACCGGGGTTGAAAAAATCCGCCCGTTAGCTGGTCGGATGAATATTTTGCGTGGCGCTGACGCCTCGATAATCATCGACGACACTTACAATTCAAGCCCGCTAGCTGCCGAATCAGCCTTAAGGGTTTTGTATCAGATGATCGTACCGCAACGAATTGCTGTTTTGGGTAGCATGAATGAACTAGGTGTTAGTTCTGCCGAGGAGCATCAAAAAATAGGTGCAATGTGTGACCCAAATCAGTTGGCGTGGGTGGTAACGGTAGGTGATGAAGCCGAAAAATACCTAGCACCAGTCGCTAAAGCTAATGGTTGTCAAGTAAAAAGCTTCAAAAATGCGCTTCAAGCAGGCGCTTTTGTTCGTAGCGTGATCGATGAGGGTGCAGCTGTATTATTCAAAGGCTCACAAGGTGATATTTACCTTGAAGAGGCTATAAAAGTGATTTTGCATTCTACTGTAGAGGAGTCCGAATTGGTTCGTCAATCACCAGAGTGGATGAAACGAAAAACAGATTTCTTTTCAAGTTTCTCTTGATAAGCTTATGCTTTTATCTTTTAAAAAATTAACGTATGTGTTAATCTAAGATTAAGTTTGGTAAAAAGGAGGGTTTCGTATGCAGGATGATACAAAAAATAATGGGCAACAACCAAGTGGTGAAAGCCCAGATTCAAACACTACGCCACCAAATCCCGTGCCCGTAGCTTCGATTTACCCAGAAATACGGCACAGAGTAACTCCAACTTCAATCTCAACCTCATCCCCGAAGGATGATGACATTGCTGCAACGGCCGATGGTCTTAATCTGTTAGATAATTCAAAATCGTCAAAATCTAAAAAGCCAAAAATAATTGCTATCATCGTGGCGGTTATCTTGGTGTTTATTTTAGGTGGCGGTACAGCCTTCGCTTTTTGGTATCAAAATCCAAATAAAGTCATAGCCGATTCATTGGTGAATATTGTTTTGACTAAAAACGCTATTTATAACGGTAACTTAACGACAAGCAATGATGGCAATAAAGTTGATGTAGAAATTACAGCAAAACAAGCTAATGTTTCGACTGGTAGTCTGGATGCTAATGTTAAATTTACTTACAAGGGCAAAACTTATCAGCCAAAGGGCAGCATAATTTATGATTCAAACAACGATTTGTATCTTAGGGTTAAGGATATAACCGAGTTCATAAATGGCTACAAAAGTGACCTTGGACTATCAGATTCCGATGTGGCCGTTTCGGATTTAATCAACAAATTAGTTAGCCGAATTGATGGCACTTGGATAAAAATCTCGAGTGACGATCTAAAAACATATAGCGAAGACTATGCTGCTAAGAAAACCTGCTCGAGTAATGTCCTTAGCGAATTAAGAAGTGACGCTAAACAGCTTAGTGAAGTCGCCGATTTGTATGTAAAAAATCAGTTTATTACGTCGAGTAAAGACCTTGGCCTAAAGGATGGCAGCTTTGGTTATCAGATAAAATCCGACGATAGCAAACTAAAGTCTTTTATAAACGGCCTATCAAACACTGCGGTTTACAAAAATCTTCACCAATGTGACGAAACATTCAAACTTGATGCTAATTCAATCGTAAAGTCTGATGATAGCAAAAATACAGCAACGGTGGAATTATGGTCTGATGTGTGGTCACACAAGATGACGAAACTCTCGTTGACAGGTAAAGATGACGGCGATTCGTATTCGCTAGTCGTAAAGCCTGATTACAAAGTATCAAAGCCAGAAATCAAAGCGCCAGAGAAGTTTACGACCTTAAAACAGCTGCAATCTTATTACACTGAATTTATAAATTCACTCTACCAATAGACATAAGATGTAACTGGGTGGTTTTAGCAATCAAAATTTGATATACTGCAAACTATATGAAGCGTTATAATCCTATTGAAATCGAAGAAAAATGGCAAAAATATTGGGAAGAAAACGAGACCTATAAAGTTGATCTTTCTGATCATTCCAAGCCTAAATATTACGCGATGAGTATGTTGCCGGGCATAACTGGTGCGGGTATACACACTGGTCATGGCAGAACATTCCAATTCAGTGATATTAAGGTTCGTGCCAAGCGTCAACAGGGTTATAATGCTTATCATCCGATTGGTTGGGACTCTTTTGGCTTGCCGGTTGAAAATTATGCCATTAAACTTGGCAAAAAGCCGCGCGAAGCTCACGATGAGGCGTTGGTTAATTTTAAAAAGCAGTTGAAGCGTTTGGGTTATAGCTATGACTGGTCAAAAGAAATCAGTACAGCCGATCCCGAATATTATCGATGGACGCAGTGGATTTTTAATAAATTATACGAGCATGGATTGGCTTATCAAAAACAAAGTCCGCAGTGGTGGTGTGAGACCGATCAAACGGTGCTCGCTAATGAGCAGGTAGAGGGCGGAAAGTGTTGGCGTTGCGGTAACCAAGTCGTTAAAAAGAATCTCAAACAGTGGTTTTTCAAAATTACCGACTATGCTGACGAGATTTTAGCAGCGACTGACGATCTTGACTGGACTGAAATGGTCAAAACGATGCAAAAAAATTGGATCGGTCGGTCAGCTGGTGCTGAAGTGGAGTTTAAGATTGATGGTCTTGATGAAATTTTGACGGTCTTTACGACGCGTCCGGATACACTTTTTGGTGCAACTTTTGTGGCGATTGCGCCTGAAAATGAGATTGTTGGGCGATTAACAAATGACGAAACGCGACAGCTGGTTGACGAATATGTTCTGGCTTCGGCCCGCAAGTCGGAAGTTGAACGCATGAATGAATCGCGCGAAAAAACAGGCGTTTTCACCGGTAGCTACGCTACCAATCCGGTTAATGGCGAAAAATTACCGATTTGGGTAGCCGATTACGTGCTGGCTGGTTACGGCACTGGTGCTTTGATGGCCGTTCCAGCCCATGATGAGCGTGATTTTGCTTTTGCTGAAAAATTTGAATTGCCAATAATCAAAGTCATAGAAAAGCCTGAAGATGATTCTGAAGTTGGTTTGTACACCGGCGAGGGTGTCTTGGTCAATTCCGGCTCATTTGACGGTATGACGTCAAGTGATGCTCGTGAGGAGATTGTAGCATGGCTGGAGCAAGAAGCTACTGGACACTCTAAAGTTACCTACAAAATGCGCGATTGGCTGATTAGTCGACAACGTTATTGGGGTGCGCCAATTCCGATTATTCATTGTGACGCGTGTGGCGCTGTCCCAGTGCCCGATGACCAGTTGCCTGTGTTGTTGCCAGATCTAGACGATTTCAAGCCACACGGTGGGGCTACTTCGGCGCTTGCTCTCGCAACTGATTGGGTAAACACGACTTGTCCAGTGTGCGGCAAGCCGGCCAAGCGTGAAACCGACACTATGGATGGCTACGCTTGTAGTAGTTGGTATTTTTTGCGCTACCTAGATCCTTTCAATGATAAACAAGCTTGGGATCCTGAAGTGTTGAAATATTGGGGGCCAGTCGATTTTTATAACGGTGCTGATCACGCTGTGGCACATCTGTTGTACTCACGTTTTTGGATGCGATTTTTCTACAAGCTTGGCTTGGTTTCAACACCCGAGCCATTTAAGCGCATGATGTACAATGCCTATATCATGGCGCCTGATGGTACTAAAATGAGTAAATCTAAAGGTAATACGATCGATCCGCTAGAGATTATGGACAGTGGCTATGGCGCAGATAGTCTGCGTGTTTATGAAATGTTTATCGCCCCTTATGATCTAGAGGCGCCTTGGGATACGCGCGGTGTGCCAGGTACTTATCGTTTTCTAAATCGTGTTTGGACGCTAACTCAAGAATATATCGAAGCTGGCGAGATTGAATTATCTGATGCTGACCAGAAGAAGCTTTTGATTGTTGCACATCAAACTGTTAAAAAAGTCACAAAAGATATCAATGACGACAAGTTTAATACAGCGGTTTCGGCTATGATGGAAGCGGTGAATAATTATTATAAATTGAAAGTTTCATTGGGTGTTGGCAAGAATCCAGCATGGACTTTTGCAATCGAAAGTTTATTGCAGCTGCTATCGCCGTTTGCGCCTCATATAACCGAAGAGCTGTGGCACCAAATTGGCCACAATGACACGATTCATGTCGATCATTGGCCAAAATGGGATGAAGCCTACCTACAGTCAGAAGAGATAATGATTGTAGTTCAGGTTAATGGTAAACTACGCGCTAAAATGGAGGTTTCTAAGGATATTTCTGCTGATCAAATAAAACAACAGGCGCTATCTCAGGATAACGTAGTCAGATTTATCGAAGGTAAAGAGATGAAAAAAATCATTTATGTTCCCGGTAAATTGGTTAATATTGTAATTGCCTCTTGAGGTCTATGTAACTATTCGCTATAATAATAACTAAGTTTTAATATAATAACCTAAAAGGAGCTCTTTTTATGGGACAACCAAAAAAACAAACTAGCCCTCGCAAGACCGGTTTGCGCCGAAGTCATTTGCGTCTAGAACTAGCGCGTCGTGTTAATAAAACCTCGCCAGTAAAAGCCCGAACTACTCGTCGCGAAACTGGCAAGTCGCTTGCAAAATAGACAAGTGGATTATTTACTTTAAAAACATAATAAAAAGAAAGAATTGAACGCTATGGCATCTAATCGCCACCTTGGCCGCATCGTTGCTTTGCAAACTTTGTACGAATACGAATTTCGAAAGCAGTCCGAAGACAAAACAGCGGATGCAGACAATATTTTATCTAATAATCTTCAACGATACGAGGATGCAATCGAAGACAGGGGTTTTGTCGACACTTTAGTTAAAGGGGTGTTGGAAAATCAAACTGACTTAGATGACAAAATTCAACCGATTGCACCAGATTGGCCAATTAACCAAATTGCACGGATTGACCGTAACATTTTGAGAATGGGCTTGTATGAATTATTATATCAAGCTGATATTATTCCGCCAAAAGTTGCGATTAATGAGGCAGTTGAGCTAGCCAAAGCGTTTGGTTCTGACAACTCAAGCAAGTTTATAAATGGAGTTTTGGGAACTGCATATCGTACGCTTGTGGAGGATACGACTGATGGCGATGGTTCCACGGTTTGACAAGTTCAAAAAATACTTTAATGGACGAAAAGTCCAGATTCAAGAGATAGTTCGCGAACCGACCGCTGGCGGTATAATCTTTCGACGTAATTCTAACAACGAAGTTGAAATCTTGCTTGCTAAAGATACCAAAGATCGTTGGACGATTCCAAAAGGTCATATCGAAGAAGGGGAAACCGCCGAGCAAACCGCAAAACGAGAGATTGGCGAGGAGGTCGGTTTGACGGATATAGAAATTATTTGTTGGTTGGGTAAAATCCATTTTCGTTATCGTCGTATTGATAAGTTGGTCTTGATGACAACTCAAATTTACCTCGTAAAAGCACACGGCGACACTGACGCCACCGAAAAAGACCATTGGATGAGCGATCTCAGGTGGTTTAGCTTCAAGGATGCTTTCGATAAAATTGAGTATGACGATATCGGTAAATTGATGTTGCTTGCTATGAAAAAAATTAGACAGGAGAATTTATGAGCGGAATGCAGATCGAACCTTATCAAGCTTTTGCTAAAGAAAAGTTAGGTTTCGAATTTCAAAATATTCAATATTTAATCACGGCTTTGACGCACCGTAGCTATGTTAATGAGCACCGAAAAAGCGTCAGCGCACACAACGAGAGGCTCGAGTTCTTGGGTGATGCAGTGCTAGAACTAGTTGTAACGGACTTTTTGTTCAATAATTATAGCGAGCCAGAAGGTGTTTTAACGAGTTGGCGAGCGGCTTTGGTACGAACTGAGAGCATCGGAGCGGCTGGTGTAGCGCTTGGCTACGAGCCACTAGTGCGCATGAGCCGAGGCGAAAAGCAGGGTAGCGACAGGGCTCGACAACAGATTTTAGCCAATGCTTTTGAGGCCGTAACTGGGGCGATTTATCTTGAGCGTGGTTACGATGACGCTTCGGCATTTATTCATAAGCATATTATTTGTAAACTAGACTCGATTTTGGAATCTGGCAGCTGGCGTGACGCTAAGTCGCATTTGCAAGAGGTTTCGCAGCGGATTGACAACCAAACCCCGAAGTATCGTGTTATTGAAGAAGCTGGGCCCGATCATGACAAAACCTTTGTTTTAGGTGTCTACATCAATGATAATTTGATGGGCAAGGGTAGCGGTCCGAGTAAGCAAATCGCTCAGCAGCATGCCGCACACGCTGCTTTGCAGGAATATGAAAAACGCGGTCAGTAGTATAGTGCGATTGACTTATCTGTTAAAACAGTGTAATATTGGTCGAGAGTAAAAATCAATTTTTAAGACAAGAGGAAACTATAATTTATGCTATCAATTCGTTTACAACGTGTCGGCCGTAAGGGGCTTGCAATGTATCGTATAGCCGTACAAGAGTCTCATCGTCAACCAACTAGTGGTCGCGTTATTGCTTACGTCGGTACTTATAACCCACATTCGAAAGAATCGAACGTTCAAGTCGAACTAGCGCAAAAATATCTTGATAATGGCGCTCAGCCAACACCAAGAATCGTCAAATTACTTAGTGATGCTGGTGTCAAAATGCCTAGCTGGGTCAAAAAAGCCACCACAAAGACAAAGACTATTAGACACGCCGACAAACTTCGCAAAAATCAGATAGCCGTAGCAGAATAATTTTCTTAAAATTCTGCACTAAAACTATTAACGTGATACAATAATATTACGTTAATATTTTTATACCTAATAGGTGGAGGGGCAGTATGGCAACAATAGACCAACAATTCATAGAATATATAGTTAAGTCATTAGTAGAATATCCCGAGGACGTTAAAGTTGATCGTATGATTGACGAAAAAGGCGTGCTCTTGACTCTAACGGTAAACCCAGAGGATCTCGGTCGAGTAATTGGTAAGCGTGGCGTTACAGCTCAAAGTTTACGAACATTATTGCGGGCGCTTGGTACAAAGAACGATGCTCGTTACAATCTTAAGATTGAAAACAACGACGCTGAAAATTATACGGCAACATCAGATAGCCAAAAAGAACAGCCTGTTGAGAACTCAACAGAGGAGGCTGTGGAAAACGTAAGCGATTACTCAAAAAAGACGCGTGAAGAGCTTGCGGAATTGGATGATTTAGATATATAATCAAAACAGTTCATAAGCAACTTGAACTGCGAGAAACAAAAGCTCTATGCGAGCAACAATATAACATTGTTGAGAGATTTATATGTCAGAAAAACCACTCCTTTGGGGTGGTTTTTTTGTGGCTAACGTTTTATGATGGGTAGTGAATGATAAAAATACAAGTTATTACGCTTTTTCCAGAAATGTTTGATGGCGTTTTCAATAATTCTATGATGTGGAAGGCGCAAAAGCAGCAAGTTGTTGAGTTTCAGTTAGTGAACTTGCGTGATTTTGGGCTTGGGCCGCGTAAACGGGTTGACGATACACCTTACGGTGGCGGTGATGGTATGTTGCTAATGATAGAGCCGTTGGCGGCGGCGATAAGGTGCGCCAAGCAAAATAACCCGAAAGCTAAAGTTGTGTTGATGACGCCGCGAGGTGAGCGTTGGCGTCAAGCGTTGGCGCAATCTTGGGCGGATAGTAGTAATGATTATATCTTTGTCTGTGGTCGTTATGAGGGCCTAGACGAGCGTGTGATGGCGTTTGTGGATGAACAGGTTAGTATTGGCGATTATGTCTTGACGGGCGGTGAGTTGGCTGCTATGACGGTTGTTGATAGTATAGTGCGATTGATACCAGGTGTACTTGGTGGCGAGAACAGCGCGGCGATCGAGAGCTTTTCGGATGGGGAGACGCTAGAATTTCCTCAGTATACTCGCCCTGAGGTTTTTGAGGATATGGAAGTGCCAAAGGTGCTGCTCAGCGGCAATCACGCTGAGATTGCCAAGTGGCGAGCTGAGCATTCGATTAAGGCATAACAAAACATAGTATTGGCTATACATCAATACTATGTTAAGATAAGGTTATTCGCACAAGTTAATCTTGTCGGAAGTATGCCGAAAGGCAAATAATTTTTAGGAGGTGGCCTTAATGACCACTAAAGAATTGAAAATTGTTAATGGGCCTAGCGCAACTGCGCTAATTAGTGCATTTAAGTATGCTTATGGCGTTGACAAAGTGGAGATTGATTTTACACTATCTGATGATAGAGGCAAGGCCAAGCATGTTTTTCGTGCGTGTATCAACGGTATCCGCCATGAAAGCGGTGATGCTGATAGCTTTATCGTTTATGCTAATCTTAGAGACATAAAAAAGCCTAACGTTAGCGGCAAATCTGTAGAGATGTACTATAATAGCCACTCAAGAAAAGGGCATGTTATCAAGTCTTCTTGATTCTGATTCTTTCTAAATTATTCCAGCCTGATTGATTAAATTCAATCAGGCTATTTTTTATCAAAATTATCAAAAAAGAGTAAAACGCCCCAGATTGAGGCGTTTTAATGTTGTGGTGGGTATATCATAGAGCGATCGGTCACTACATATTTTTTAAATTTATGTTTATTTTTTGTAACTTTCGCTAAGAAGTACTTTATTAGAAAATTTGGAAAAGCGCAAGCATAATAGCAAAAAAAACAACATTTGTTATTATGCTTATAGGGTTTTATACTATAAATATGACTTTTTTCGTAAAAGCGATTTCCGGGCCGAAGCCAAAAACAAAAGAGTCGCAACAGATTGCTTATGCTTACGCTTTGCTGTTGGTTGTGGTTTTGTTTTGCCAGTTATTTACTTTTGATGATTTTTTGCCGCTGATTGAGAATCTTTGGTTGCCTGGTGGCGAGCCGACGGCACATCTTTTGGGCGGCATTATCGTTGTAAGTGAGCTATTTTCGCTGCCGTTTTTGCTTGGCGTGCGACTTAGTCCGTTGATGCGCGTATTCTGCATGATTGCAAGTTGGCTTGTTCCGACTGTCTGGCTTTTTATTTCGGTTTGGTTGCAGATTGTGCTTAATAATGTTTCAAATATCGGTTTTTTGGGTACAGTTGTGGATATTTTGCCTGGTTGGTGGGCGATTTTTGCCTGTATCGCTATCGGCGTATTGTCAGCTTGGTCGAGTTGGGGTTTGTGGCCGCTAAAAAGAATGAAGCCTGGTCGAAGACGATTGAAGTAAACAGTTGTATTCCTTGTGATTTAAGTTTATTATAAAGGTATTAAATAGAGGAGTAGAATTATGGAAACAATAGCAAAATTCGAAAACACTATGGAGGGCTGGTTCAAGTCAGTACCTCATCTACCGGAAAATGGTCGCAAATGGCTTGCAAAAAATGCTTGGCTGATTACTTTAATCGGCTTAGTATTATCAGCTTTGGCGATACTCTCGATTGCTTGGGCGCTTTTTGCGGCTCTTACTGCCGTTAGCGTGGTCAGCTCCTATATGGCTGCGTATGGCGTCAGCGCTTATTCGACGACGTGGACGATATCTACGATTATTTCTTTGTTGGCACTTATAGCTGTTGTTATTTTGACGGCGATATCTATTAAGCCGTTGAAAGCTATGAATAAAAAAGGTTGGGATTTGCTTTTTATGGCCTTTCTGGTTAGCGCGGTTATTTCGATAATCAGTAGTGTTGTTAACTTCAGTGTTTATGGTTTTTTCTCAAGCTTGATTGGTGCTGTGATTGGTCTTGGCATCGGTCTATACTTCTTGTTTGAGATTAAATCTTACTTCAAAAAAATATCAGAAGCTGCAAAGACAAGTAAGACGGCCTAGCAACTTGAATCGTAGTTATTAGGACTTGAGTTGACGCCTCGTTTAGTGTACAATTTGTAATATTGATGGGGCGTCGCCAAGTGGTAAGGCATCGGCTTTTGGTGCCGACATTCGGGGGTTCGAATCCCTCCGCCCCAGCCATAGAAAAAGACCGAGTATTTGCTCGGTCTTTTTCTATAACTTGGTTGTTGGGGCTTGAAGGTGATATCTATATGGCGATTGTCTTTGAGTAGTATTGAGATTTATTTGTAATGAGGA
>Ga0172378_10006813_pt1 | contig 10654 bp, 11 predicted proteins | sample GrowelOW332metaG_FD_119755 | JGI IMG/M metagenome (GOLD analysis project Ga0172378, IMG submission 119755) | Groundwater microbial communities from an aquifer near a municipal landfill in Southern Ontario, Canada - Pumphouse #3_1 metaG | ecosystem: Environmental > Aquatic > Deep subsurface >... | reverse complement strand
CCGCAGAAAAAGAAGGCGCACTCTCACCCGGTAAATTATTCACCACAGCGGCTTTTCTCCCCCAAAAAATACCTCTTTACTTTTTAAATAGAAAGAGTATAATGAGCTTCATCAAATTTTAATAACAGCTTAGTTCTTGATTCAAGAATTAAGCCGTTATTAAAATGTAGTTTTAGTATACGCTTTTTATGTAAAAAGTAAAGAGGTATTTTACAAAGTTATGATCGGACAGCATTCTCAATGAAATTTGTTTTTAGAAGTACCCATATTATCGGATTAAAACAATACATCATGGCTTTTTATTATCGTGACAGAAGCTGGGTGAATCCTTCATAGTCAATAAAGATTTTTTCTAAAGCAGAAACACATTATTTAACTGTTTTTGAAACGTTTCTTGACATGAGTATGGAATAGGTAATAATATGTAATGAACTTAACTGTATGAAAGTTAGTGGAATTATAATTTAGTGATGGGAAGTAATAAAATGGAAAAAAAAGTAAAAAAGGACTGTTTAAATTTAAGCGACAGTGACTTTACATATCAATTATTATTTTTGGTTTGGCTAAAAATTGGTGGCACTTCATTTGGTGGTGGGGCTGTTACCCAATATCTTATTCAAGAAAATTTTATTTATAAACATAAATGGATTACAGAAGAAGAATATGCAAATATTATTGGGATGTGCCAGATTACGCCGGGAATCAATATCATTGCCTATACAATTGTTATTGGCAAACAACTGGCGGGGTGGTGGGGAATAATTATTTCTGTAGCAGGTCTTATTTTACCAAGTGCAGCTATTACAGTAATAATATCAGCGATTTATGCCAATATAAGCCAATATACCGAAGTTCAATCCGGATTGCGTACGGCATTTGCAGCAATTTTTGGTGTTTCTTTGGCTACGAATTGGCGAAATGTAAAACCGATTTTGTTACAAAATAAAAAACGTGGATCATTGGCCTTCGCGGTTGTATTAGCTATACTATTTGGTAGTGGTCTGATTTATATATTTTTTGACGTACCAGTTGCTATATTATATCTTTTTGGTGGGGTTTGCGGAGCTTTTTCCTATAGATATATTTCAAAGCGAAAGCAAGAGGTATAAAAGATGAGCTGGTTTTTATTCTTTTGGGTTGTTTTGAAAGCAATTTTATTTTCGACGGGTGGCTTCGGACCCTTGCCGGCATTGCATGCAGATTTTATAGCAAATGGCTGGGCTACTGAGCAACAGTTTGCTGAAGCGTTGTCTATTGGACAGATTACGCCTGGACCTAATGGTTTATGGGTAGTCAGTCTGTGCTACTTGGTAGCGGGTGTTCCTGGAGCTGTACTGTCGGCTGTTGCACTTATAATGCCACCACTTTTTGTGGTTTTGGTTCAGTACTGTTATGCACGGATTAAGCATATTTCGGCAATACAGGGAATTTTGGATGGTGTGGTTCTGGTCATTTCCAGTTTCAGTGTTATTGTGTTGGCGGGGGTATTTAAAAACAGTGGAATTGATGTAACCTTACTTGTTATCGTAGCAGTGAGTGCGATTTTGGCAGCAACGCGTCGGGTTTCGGTAAATCTCATACTTATCGCTGCTGCCTTGTTTGGTGTTTTGTTTGGAGGACATTAATCTGCTTTTTTTATTTGCTGTTTGTAACATCATAGTATTGTGAATGATATCAGTTTGGCCTAAAAACGATGAAATTCTGTTAAAGAATGTTATAAAATTAAAAATCATGAGGGTGCTTTTATAAGCAGCCTCATGATTTTTTTTTAGAAAAGTTCTTAAAATGAGCGTGAATTGCGATTAATTCACCACCAAGCAGGATGATTAAACTGCTTAAATAGAGCCAGGTTATTAGAGCAATAATACCACCGATGCTGCCATAGATTTTTTCGTAATTGGTAAACATGTTTACGTAAAAAGAAAACAATAGTGAGGCACTGAGCCAGCCAACTGAGGTGAAAACAGAGCCAAGAATAAGCTCAGCCGATTTTAATCTTTTATTTGGGACATAGGCATAGAGCAAGTAAAATGTGATCAGCATTAAAAAGAAGGGGATTCCATAGCGGATCGTTGCCCAAATAGTATAAAAGAAAGCTTCACCCCCAGCTAATTCAAACAGATAGGCACCAATGATTTTACCGAAGACGACTAAGATAAAATCAAATAAGATCATTAATGCTACACCAAATGTTGCAATTAGTGCAATTAGATAAAGTTTGGTAAAGTGGCGTGTTTCGTCAACCGTGTAAGCTTTGTTGAGACCTTGCGTCAGGCCTCTAATTCCTTTTGATGATGCCCAAAGACTGCCGATCATTCCTAATATCAGCAGTGTTTCACTTTTAGCTTGCACAGTCTCGATTAACAACTTTTTGATTAGAAGACCAGTATCTGTTGGTAAAAGGATGTTGATATTTGTGATAAATATTTCACTGGAAAAGGTAGTAAAGCTGAGTAGATTTATTACAAAAAGCAAAAATGGGAAAAATGCTAAGATCAAATAATAAGTAATTTGTGCACTCATTCCCGGTAAATCATCTGCTTTGTATCGAGTGAATATTTCTGCTGCATATTGAAAAAATAAAGAGTTTTTAATCATTTTGAGCATCTGATTTTCCTCCGTGTTCATATTTACTGTGTTTTGAAAATCATATCTATAGCATACCTGTTTTTTTAGTATTTGACTAATGAAATTTTTTTACAACTATGTTATTATTGACAATATTGTTTTAAATTTTAACAATGGTTAACTGTATGGTGAAACAAAGCAATGTTCTGGGTCAGATTTGTCCGGGTATTCCCTATGTTATTTTTCCGGGAAATGTTGGTGAGGAAAAAACACTTAGGGAAGCCGTAGAGATCCTTCAGGGCTGAAAGATAGTAAGTAAACATGAAACGGTATCTAAATAAAATAAGAAGTTTAAAATAAAATCCTTATACAAGCTTCATGTATTTAAAGCTTGTATAAGGATTTTTATAGTTGATTAAGTGGAATTATTGGGATTATTCCTGTCTTCTATATAAAATGAATTTTATGAAAACTGTATTTTGCCTAGTAAATACAGGGGATATGCGTATGGTTTCCACAGCTTGTGGAAGTTAAATGTCTAGGTGAAGTCAAAAAAGGATGATATTATGACATTGTAGCAAGCGAGGTGCAAGGTATTGGAGATTCAAAACAAAAGAATTCTAAAAATACTGGAACTGTTTGATACTGAGAAAAAGGTACTCGATGGTGCCAGTATGGCCGCCTTAATTGGTGTGAGCTCAAGGACAATACGTAATGACATCAAAGAGGCAAATGCATTACTGCAGGAACAAGGCGCGGTAATTCAATCGGAAACCGGTGTGGGGTACACACTGAAGATTTACGATGAGGTTCAGTATGAGGATTTTCTAAGCACACAGGGAAATGAAGGACGAAAAGATGGGCTTAAGAAGCATATCATTCCGTCAGATCATAATGATAGAATTTCCTTTATTATTGCGGAGCTTCTGCTGAATGCATTGCATCAAAGAGTTGTAACAGAGTCAGAGCTGGCTGATGAACTTTTTATCAGTCTTTCGACCTTAAAGAAATATATGAAGGACATCAAAAAAAGTTTGCGGCGATTCGGGGTTGAGCTTACAGCGGATCGAATGAATGGTATTCGTATTAAGGGGGATGAGGCACAAATTCGCTATTGTATTTCGGAATACATTTTTAATTGCAATGATCTGGTTGATCTTGCACAAAATGAATTCTACCGGGGGATTTTCTCTATGGAAGAAATTGAAAAAGTAAAACAGGTACTGTTCAATCTCATTTTGAAATACAATATTCACCTGACAGATGTTGCGTTTAAGAATTTATTAGTGCATATCACAATTACGCTTAAACGGGCAGATACGAAAAATACGACGGAATATAGTCAGGAAGAAATGCGATCTTTAGAAAAGTCAATTGATTTTACAGTAGCACAGGAACTTATAAATATCATTTTGAATCAGATGCATATTGATATTGTTAATGAAGTGTATTATTTGACACAGCATTTTATATCGAGCAAGAAATTGATGAGCAATGACGAAGATACACAGGTTAAACGTGATTATAGAGCTTTGGTCGACAATATTTTGTCAAAGATTCAAATGGATGTTGGCATTGATTTGTCAGGTGATGAGGAGTTGATTTCAGGACTTATGATTCACTTGGGAGCAGCGGTCAGCCGCTTGAAATTCAATATGAACATTCGTAATGATATTTTAGCACCTATTAAGAAAAATTATCCATTAGCTTTTGAAATGGCAGTGATTTCTAGTAAGGTTTTGAATAAGCAGGAAAAATTGCGAACCAATGAAAATGAAATGGGCTTTTTGGCGATTCATTTTGGCGCGGCCATGGAAAGGCGAAAATGCAGTTCCAAAACGGCTTTAACTGCTATTATTGTCTGCGGGACTGGTCTTTCAACTGCTATGTTTGTAAAGAGTAAGCTGCAGCGTAAGTTTGGCAAACGGCTGCAAATTCTAAAAGTAAGTCCTCTTTATGAGATAACTGAAAAAACGATAAAAAGTGTTGATTTCGTTTTTACGACCGTACCGATTAAGGGAATTTATTCTGACAAGATTATTAAGGTAGAGCCAATTCTAACGGAAGAGGATTTGGGGAAAATAGAAAATATAATTCTGCGTGACAAGGTAGAACTTGGAGCACAGTTTTTCAAAAAAGATTTATTTTTCCCAAAGTTGAAGGCAAATTCAAAGCTGGATGTTCTGGAAAAGATAACCGACCTCATGATGAAGAAAAATTATATTGATCAGGCAGGCAAGGATTCAGTCTTTGCCCGGGAACAGATGTCTTCAACGGAACTTGGCAGTCTTGTTGCTATTCCACATGCTTTAGAAAATCACAGCGAAGAAGCGGTTATTGCCGTAGCAGTGCTGGAAAGACCAATTCTTTGGGATAAAGAGAAAGTACAGGTTGTGTTTTTGTTGAGCATACCGAAAAGCAAGTGCCATGTGTGGGAGCCAGTTTTTGAGAGGTTATATCGTTATTTTATCAGTGACTTTGGCGTAAATACATTGATTAAAAATGCTAAGTTTGAAGTTCTGATGGAAAAATTAGGAGAATAGCAGATAAAGGGGTTAAGGCAGGATGTTAATGAGTTTGACCAGTGAAGAATTAGTTCGTCTAAATATTGAAGCGAAGGACTGGGAAGATGCTATTCGCCAGGCGGCAGATGCTTTGCTGCAGAATGGCAAAATAAAGGCATCATATATTGATGCAATCATAAAGACAGTCAAGGAAACCGGTCCATATATTGTAATTACAAAACATGTGGCTTTGCCGCATGCCCGGTCTGAAGCCGGGGCACTTGAAAGTGCGATTGGTATAGCTACACTGAAAGAACCAGTTGTGTTTGGCAATAAAGAAAATGATCCGGTTAAATATTTATTTTGTTTGAGTGCAAAGGATAGTGAGAGCCATATTAATGCTTTGGCTGAGCTGACCGGTCTTTTGGATCGAAAAGATTTTTATGAGTTTCTGGATCAGGCTAAAGATGCGTCTGAAGTTATAAAATATATAAAAAATTTGTAAGAAATGGGTGAAGAAAATGGAATTTAAAGGTTTAGTTGCCTGCCGTGCAGGCGTAGGATCAAGTTTGATGTTGAAGATAAAAGTGAATCAGGTGATTAGCGAGCATAAGCTGCCAATCAAAATTGAACATGGTTCGTTGGATTCGGTTTCTGGTTTTAATGGACAGTTCATTATTACTTTAAGCGATGTTGCAAAAGAACTTGAAGGAAAAAAATTGCCACAGAAAATTGTCGGTATCAATAATATTATGAACAAGGAAGAAATACTGACAAAGTTAAATGCTTTTCTTGCAGAAGTAAAGTAAGATAGAAAAGTAAATTTATAAAATTAATATTATTGCACTAATTCACTAATAAAACATGTACAAATTGCACATGTAATAGGAGGAAGAAATTTATGGATTTTTTAGTTAGTTTGTTGAGCAACCCGGCAATATTGTTAGGTATTGTCGCTTTTATCGGTTTGCTGGCACAAAAAAGATCAGGAACTGAAATAATTACTGGCTCAACAAAAACGGCTTTGGGGTTCTTGATCTTTGGCATAGGTGCTGGTACAATGACTGGCGCATTGCAGAAGTTCAACACGATGTTCCAGTCCGGGTTCCATATATCCGGAGTTATCGCTTCACCAGAAGCTGCCACAGCTATGGCACAGAGCACTTATGGATTTGTAACATCTTCAATATTGATTCTTGGTTTTATTATGAACCTTGTATTTGCCCGGATCACTCGCTTTAAGAACGTATTTTTTACAGGCGGACACAGCTTGTTTTTTGCTTGTGTATTGGGCTTGATTTTAAAATCCCACGGATATTCTGATGGTACGTCTATTCTTGCAGGCGGTGTTTTGTTAGGCTTTTTCTCGGCAGCATTGCCGCAGCTTTGCCAGCCGTTCATGCGTAAAATGACAGGTAATGATGATCAGGCTATTGGACATTTCAATATGATTGGTTATGCTTTATCCGGTTATATTGGAAAATTGTTTTTCTCCAAATGGGGCGAATAAACAACGGAACAAATCAGTTTTCCTGAGTGGTTATCCTTTTTCCGTGACTTCCTTATGGGCTGCGCAACCGTTATGACCGCGTTGTTTTATGTTTCAGCTATAGCAGCTGGCCCTGAGGTTGTTGGCAAGGTTGCTGGAAATACTCATTGGCTTGTGTTCCCATTAATGCTAGCTTTACAGTTTACAGCTGGTATGTCTGTACTGATGACAGGCGTTCGTATGTTCCTGGGTGAAATTACGGCGGCATTTGTTGCGATTTCAGAAAAGTTCATTCCTGGTTCCCGTCCGGCATTAGACGTACCAACGATATTCCCATATGCACCGACTGCAGTTATTGTTGGTTTTCTCTGCTCCTATGCAGCAGGATTGATTGCTATAACGGTCATGGTAGTGTTTGACTTCCCGGTTGTTATCATTCCGGCAGCACATATTTGCTTCTTCTCCGGTGGTACAGCAGGAGTATTCGGGAATTCGTTTGGTGGATGGAGAGGTGCAGTTGCCGGTTCCTTTACCGTCGGATTGCTTCTTGCCTTTTTGCCTTGTGTATTGTATCCGCTTTATGGCGATATGGGTGTTCTTGGATCAACGTTCCCGAATGTCGATTATAACATCGTTGGCATGGCGCTTAACAGTATATTGAATCTATTCCAATAATTATTGAGAATTTTTAAATAAAAAGGTGCTGTGCATAGAAATATGCGCAGCACAGGTTTTTAAGGAGAATATAAGAAGATGAGTGTAAGCAAAGAAGCTTTGCAAAAATATATTTTGGCTGAACTTGCTGAAGTAGATACTTTTGTCGGGCAGTTGGATTTTGATAGTAATAATGCTGCTAAGCAACTGATAATGACTGCGGAAAAAAATAAAAATCGTGTGCATGTGACAGGAATTGGCAAGCCAGGACATGTGGCCGGATATATTGCATCACTTTTATCATCAACGGGCACACCCACTTATGAATTGAATGGAACAGAAGCGGTTCATGGATCTTCCGGGCAGGTTGCTGCTGGTGATGTCGTTATTGCGATTAGTAATAGCGGAGAAACAAAGGAACTGCAGGCAACGGTAACTACATTGAAAAAAAATGGTGCTAAAATCATTGGTGTAACAGGCAACATGGATTCATGGCTGGCCAAAGCAGCAGATGTATTTCTGTTTGCCGGTGTGAAGCAGGAAGGCGATACTTTGAATAAGCCGCCGCGTGCATCGATTTTAGCAGAAATCATTGTACTGCAATGTTTAAGTGTAGCTTTGCAATATGAAAAGAAATTAGGATTGGAAGAATATGTGAAATGGCATCCGGGAGGAGCCATTGGAGAGTCTATAAATGAAGGAAGGTGAGTACATGGAAATAAAAGGAATTATTACGGCTATGGTGACACCGTTTGATGCGAATCAAAATATCAATGCGGCCGCTACAAAGCAATTGGTAGAAAAACTTATCAGTAAGGGTGTAAGTGGGATTTTCATTTTGGGGACAAATGGCGAATTTCATGTTCTCAGTGATGATGAAAAAATAGAATTTGCTAAGATTGTTATCAAGGCAGTTGCCAAGCGCGTACCGGTTTATGTTGGTACAGGTGGCAATAGTACAAAGCAGGCTATCGAACTTTCACAGCAAATGGAAAAAGCAGGTGCAGACGCTTTATCTGTGATTACACCGTTTTTGGTGCCAATCAGTCAAAGTGAATTAGTGGAACATTATAAGAAGATTGCGGCCAGTGTAAAGTTGCCGATTCTCTTATATAATATTCCAAAGAACACGGGTATCAATATTGATAAAAAGAGCGTCGAAGAATTGGCTAAAGTGAAAAACATTCTTGGTATCAAAGACACCAGCGGCGACATCAACAATATAGCAGATTATATCAAAGCTGGTGAGGGTCAGGACTTCCATGTTTTGTCTGGTTCGGATTCGCTGATTTTGAAGGCTTTGAAAATTGGCGCTGTTGGAGCTATTGCTGCAACCAGCAACTTGTTAACTAGCATTGATGTTGCCATCTATAAAAACTTTGTGGCTGGTGATCTTAAAGCGGCGCAAAAGAATCAGGATGCCATTGAAACGTTGCGGGCTGTTTTAAAGCTTGGTACAGTGCCATCGGTAATAAAACGTTCTGTGACATTATCGGGTATTGATGTTGGAGCTGCTCGTTATCCGGTTAGTGTAACAACGCTTGAAGTCGATGAAAAAATCAAAACGATGCTGACCTATTATAAATTATCTTAAAAATAAGCTGTGCTTTAATTGTTCAACTTTTGTCACCAGCTGTTGTTATACATATGGCGAAGAAGATTGTTGACATAGCAGCACAAAAATACAGGCGGAACAGTTTAAGTGGTTCTACCTGTATTTTTGAGCCATTAAAGCAAAAGGCAGAAGTATGGGTTTAACTATAAAATTTGAAAATGTCGCAACTAAAAATAAGGGGATAAGTATTATGTGGAAAAAATTAGAAAATTTAAAAGCAATATATGAAAGCGGTATGGTTGTAATCGTTCGTTCGGATGATTCGGAAGATGCTTATAAAATTGCAGAGGCAGCGATTGCTGGTGGAGCAAGAGCGTTGGAAATTCCTTTTGCAGTTCCGGGAGTATTGGATCTTGTCAAAGGTTTATCGCGTAAATACAGCAAACAAGGTGTTGTTATTGGTGTTGGCACAGTTTTGGATGCTGAAAATGCCAGTGCAGCACTTTTGGCAGGGGCAGAAATGCTCGTAAGCTCAAGCTTTAATGCGGATATGATTTGCATGGCGAATCGTTATCAGGCAGTGACGATTTCCGGTGCAATGTCACCTACAGAAATTGCCAGTTCTATGGCTGCTGGGGCAGATATTGTAAAATTATTTCCAGCTGATTTTTATGGTCCTAAATATGTCAAAACGTTACGGGCGCCAATGTCGACAGTGCCTATTGTTCCTTTTGGTGGTGTTACACCGGAAAATGTTGGTGAATGGCTCGCTGCTGGCTGTGTGGCTGTAGGGGCAGGCAGCTATATTACGAAGGCTCATAAAGCTGATGGTGACTATGCTAAGGTTACGAAGGCGGCAGAGACTTTCCTGTCCGCGATTAAAAAAGTCCGTGGTTAATTTTTAGCCAAAAGGATAGATTGGAATAAGTGCTTTTAAATTTAAAAGCAAAAAATAAGCTGGACTGTTGCGTTGAAAAAAAACTGCAGTTCAGCTTTCGATTTATAATAAAACAGAAATGCAGAAAAACATTGACAAAGGTCTGGTTTAGTAGTACGCTCAATTAGAATTTAATAGTTCCGGTAGGTAATGCTACCACAGGGATATGGATTGCTGCCGCGAAATGGTGGAGACACCATGAGCAGGTTTGAACAGGCGATATCGAAAAACAAGGTATCATCTAATGTAATTTCACTGCCCTGTGAAGTTAAAGCTCAAACGGTGGCGGTTCGCGCAAAAGATATATGCGTGACTGTATTTATGAGGGATTTTCCCATATCATTGTTTGTCTTTGGTATGGGATTTTTTGTTGCCGGAAAATCGTAGATTGATAATAAAGTGAGGTGAGAAAAATGGACGCAGGTGGTAGTAGCAGCGGCACAGGACCCAAAAGGCGAAATAGAGGTAAAAAGGGACGGTGCAGGTTTTTATATCTGCGTTCGTTTTTTTACCTTGTAATGTAGGATGTAGTATTTTTGGTCTTGTGTCTTTAGCTTGGGTTATCCCTGATATTGAAGTAATGTTCTTGAGACTCTGTTTTCTTGGGAGTCGAAGGACATTCAAATAAGGAGGTATTCTCTATGGTAGAGGTACAGGTTTTGGGTGAATTTTATTTTAGCCGGTTATTAGGAACGCCTATTTATGATAAAAGTGGCTGTAGTATAGGGGAAATAAGAGATGTAGCGGTGCGGTGGGAAAGTGCTTATCCTAAAATTGTGGGAATTAAGTACAGAAAAAATACGCATCAATTAATTTCTATAGATCAGATTGAACATTGTAATTACAAAGAAGTAAGATTAAAAGAAAGTTTTATTATAGAAAAAACGATTGTATTGCATGAAAATGATATTTATATTAGTAAGTGGTTGTTAGACAAGCAAATTATT
>Ga0172378_10006811_pt1 | contig 10655 bp, 8 predicted proteins | sample GrowelOW332metaG_FD_119755 | JGI IMG/M metagenome (GOLD analysis project Ga0172378, IMG submission 119755) | Groundwater microbial communities from an aquifer near a municipal landfill in Southern Ontario, Canada - Pumphouse #3_1 metaG | ecosystem: Environmental > Aquatic > Deep subsurface >... | reverse complement strand
AGCATTGTCATTGTCTCCCAGATTAATAAAATTACCGGTTTTAACCTTTAATAAACTTAAAGAGTAAAACATTTTTCTCAGTTTAAAAGTAACATCATCCGGAATAATATACCCCCTGTATTGTCGGGCAAGAGTAAAGGAAAACAGAAATAAATTTAAATACGAAGACTGATATCCGGTGCTCTGCTCTTTATTAAATCCATCATCAAAAATCAATTTATTCAGAAGACAGGCAAGCTCAGATAAAGAACTTTTCAGGCATTTATCACTGTTTTTAAAAGTATGTGTTGACGTTATGGCAATAAGACCGGTTAATTCGCCTGCTCTGTGATTCCCTAATGAAGAATATCGAGAAGGATGAGTTATCAAAAACTTATAATGCATATAAATCAACTCATCTAAAAAAGAATCGAATTCCGAATCCCTTTCTAAATCAGAATTAGAACCGAAATTAGAAAGAATAATTCTTGTATATACTAAATTCAAAGCCCTTATACCCACATCGTTCCCGCATTTCCATGCTATCGTTTTTAAAAAAGGATTATCAGAGAACCAATTTTTTATAATCTTTTTAACAGACGCGCCATGATCATATAAAACAGAATATTCAGATAATACGGGAAGCATATACAATCTTGAAAGCTCATAAATATATTTTACTTCATAATCAGAATGATCGTTATTTCCTATACGGCTGCTTAATTTTACGGGACCCTTAATCTGATTTTTTACATCAAAATTCCATGAATAAAAATTTAAAATATCATCTATTGTAATATTTAGAAAATGAAATTTTTTAAAATCGGGGTTTTTTATATCGATTATTTCATACAATCTTTTATATCCAATATCTTTTTTTACATCAAAAACAGCCTTCCCTAACTTCTTCTTCTTTGTAAGGAAATAGTCAAAGACGATACCTTGCATAAATTGTTTTAATCTATACAAATCTTCTTTTGGATGATCCATTATTTCCCATCGATCCAGGCACCATTTAATATCTAAAGACATTATAATAATTTTAGATTATTATTTTTAATTCGGTTTGATTGCTTCTTTGTTTTTACTGTTTTTAATTTTGCTTTCTATATATTTTGCAACCTCCGAAGCCATAAAATGATCTTTAGCATACTGATAATTAAATAGTGACATTTTAAGACACTCTTCCGGAGATTTTAAAAGAATTTCAATCCTTCGTGCAAAGCTTTCAGGGTTTAAACTTTTAGTTTTGTAACCCATTAAATCATTTTTTATAATATCGCTTAAACCTCCAACAGGTCGGGTTATAACTGGTAATCCAAAGGCCATTGCCTCCAGTACAGAAGTAGGCATTCCTTCGGTATATGAAGGTAAAATATATAAATCACCACTCTTAAAAGCATCAATTAAAGCCACACCTGAAAGATTCCCTGTAAATTCAACATCTGTGATTTTATTATCAATTACATATTTTTTGCTTTTAGCCAAAGCGCTTCCGTTTCCTACAATTTTAAATTTTAATTCAGGATATTTTTGTTTTAATATTTTAAACGTATCAATAGCTATCAATATTCCTTTCGTTATTTCAATACGTGCAAGGAATAATATTGTTTTTATCCGGCCATCCCTGCTATTAATGTCAAAACTTTCTAATAATCTGTTATCTACTTTAGTGGTAGCTGGTAATATTGGTACCTTTATTCCCCATTTTAGCAACTCACTTTTAAACTCATTAGCCAGAACAAAAACACCGGTAGCTTTGTTACAAAATCTGACAAATAATTTTTTATTTAGTTTCAGGGCAAATTCCTTATCCCATCCATGAATAAAGATAAATGTTTTTTTCCCCAGTGCTGAAGAAATAACAAGAAATATCATATCCCTGAGAATTGCTGTTTTTCCCATAGAAGGATTCAACAAAACAGCATTCGGATGCCAACGAAAAATTACTGAGAGAAATTTAATGACATCCCATGATATCCAGTATATTCCGGTAGCTTTCTTTTCTGTTCGTTTACCAACGATATTATATTTTATATCTTCTGTCCAATAGGGAGCTAATCCTACATATTGACTGACAACTCCTCCAATAAGATCCAGACAGGGAATATTTATTAAGATTTTCATAAAATTTTCAACTATAATTTTCTAAAAGTATGTATTTACAGCAATCCAGAAAAATATACTGATAATACTTTTATTAAAAATAATCAAAGTATTAATATTCCTAAGATATAGGGTAGATAAAATTTTTATAAATTTATAAATCAGAGAAAATAAAACATTACACCTAAAATCTACAGGAGATTTAGGCTATAGATTATTAATCATAGCACGATATTTTTTCAACATAATATCTGGTGTAAAACTTTTCTCATAAATTTTTCTGGCATTTTTAGCCAGCCTTTTATATTCATCACTGTTTCTGTCAGGCAGATTATTTATTACATCAACCAGATCCCTGAAATTATTGGCAACGAATCCATTATACCCTGGCTTGTTGACTTCAAGTACAGATTTAATATTATTTGTTATTAATGGTTTGTAAAACATACATCCTTCTATCAATGATATTCCCAATCCCTCATTAACAGAAAACATACATACATAATCATAATCAGGCAGGGCGGCAAAAACATTTATATATCCCAAAACCTTAAATTGGTTAGAATTACCAATAACTTTTATTAACTTTTTTTTTAAAGGACCTTCACCGGCAAAATCAATTTTGATATTTGGTTTAATTTTATTTTTTAAGGCAGTTACAAATTCTACCTGACGTTTTACTTTAGTGATATTTGCAGGAAACAGAATTTTTATATAATTATTTTTTTCTGTTTTTCTTTTATATATAGAAAATTTATCGATGCAACTGTCATTAATTATTGTAATTCTGTCAGGATTAATATGAAAATAAGAAATAAGATTATCTTTTACTCCTGACGAAATAGCAACTATTTTTTTGGGAAAAAAAGACAATAATCTTTTATTCTCGTATGTGTTTCTGGCAATATAAAAAGAAGTTCTTTTTCTGAATGTAAAAAACAAAAAGGCTACATACAGCGAAGTTAATTTACGATCATTACAAAAAATGAGATCTTCTTTTTTGATTCTTAACAGATTCCACAATGAAAATTTTTTAAAAGTTACATTATCTTTTTTGTTATAGTTATGAATTTTATTCAGAGGTGTATTAGTTAATGCTATTATTTTATTGTTTTTATTTAACAATTGCCTCCCTAACTCAATAGAACACTGCTGAGCTCCTCCTAATGTTCTAAAATTATTATATAGTATATAAATTTTCATTTAATAATTTCATTTAACGATTTAGATAAAAGGTACTTTTAACTAAAATAAACGAATACAACATCCATCCTTCAAATTCCAGATAAGGAATTTTATTCGTCCAGAATAAACCTTTTTCACAAGCTATTACCCCCTTACGTTTATCAAATAAATTATTATAAACGTAATTAATAAGTCCCTCAATTTTTTTTCTGTCTTTGTAATATAATGAAAATATTTCTAAAGATGTAGAAATATCCCTTGCATCTGCTTTCTGGAATAGCCATGTGTTTAGCGGAGGATACCTTTTATCATAACGGACAGGAATAACTTCATTATTTTTAATATGAAATAATGAAGAAGTATAATAATTCAGGCATTTATTAATTGCGTCTGAAATATCAAAAGACAAAAGAGACCGGCAGGAGGACAATGCAGCCAGTATATAACCCTGATGAAAATTATCAATAGTCGGTCTTTCAGGTTTTGATGCATAAAACCAGCTACCATCGTCATTCTGTCTGTTTACAACATATAAAATACCTTTTTCTCCTAATTCTATATACTTCTGGCAATTATAACGATGCCCGGTTCTTATTAAAAAAGAACTAATCTGTGCACTTGCATTGATAATTTCTTTTTTAAAGAGATATCCGTAGTAAAAATAAATTCCTTCTGTAGCATGATCTTTATAACCTAATTCATCTGTCAGGTAATCAGAAATTGATTTCAGGATAGCTTCTTTTTGCTTAGGATTTATCCTGTCTTTCGAATCATCCAGTAACGCCTGACCAAACCATACAGTATTTAACGGAGTAGGATCCTCCTCACTATTCTCGTACATGTTTACAGAGATTCTTGTGCCTTGTTTCAATGAAAAATTTTTACTTTTATCAGACCGTAATTTCATAGCACGTGAAAACAAAAGATTTATAACTTTTTCATCATCAATTTTCAAATAAGCCATAAGCAGAGAAACAACACCCTGAGGCGTAAGAGGAATCTTTTTATTACTGCGGAAATTAATGGGGCATAGTCTAAAAAATGTTCTTAAAAAAACATTAACCAAATGATTTTTAGTGAACAAAGCAGGCGGAACATCATTACACTGGAAATAATTGTAATCATTTCCAGAAAGCCATTTTTTCAGACCTTCAGTCATTATTTCTAATTTTTCACATTCTGTCATTTTGCCAATTTGATAATTTTTTATCCCCGTATTTATAATAAATCCTTTATCGTAACAAAATTATCATCATGCGAATATAATTTACAAAAATCCGTGAATTTTTTTACAGAATAGGGTGTTGCCAGTTTAGGATGTCCGATTATAGTAGTCAGACTCATACCTTCCTTTTTTCTTATATCACACAGACGGGTTAAATATGATATTTTATATCCATCAATAGTTGCCATAGCATTACTTTTCATTGTTAATCTGTTTATAATACTTTCATAGGAAGTACTCACCGATATACCATCTCCCCATTTATTGTCAGAGCTTATTCCTATAAGTTTCCTTGATGCTAATTTCCAATAAAAGCAGGGCGAAATTTTTAATGTGGAAATTGGAATTTCAGTAAAGTCGCCATTTAAATCTTCTTTACAAATATCATTACTGAAAGTGTATAATTCCTTATTACAGGTTTTTCTGTAATCATATTGCTGACTTTGGGAGTTATAGTATGCACCTGTGTATACAGAACAATCTGCTTTAATATTATTCTTTCTAAATAAATGAGTTAACAAATCAGTAGGCTGAGCAGAAAATCCTCCGGCTCTAAAAGCAATTATCTTTTTGCCGGTAATTTCTTCCAAAAGTTTTTTCGATTTACTGAAAATTTCTTCAGCTTCCTCTTTTTTAAGATCAGATAATTTATAGTGAGAAGAATCAGTTATCCATTTATTCCCGTTAAAAGTCGAGAAGAACCAGTGTGGATGAATATGTAATTCAATATCATGTCCTTCATTAGATAGTTTATTTAAATTAGCACATATATTGTTATAATCATTTTTTAACTTTAAATGTTTATTTCCCAGCTTCTTTAGCATATAAAGATAAGAAGCGTCCACAAATAAACTGAATTTTATTCCATAATTATTCACAACAGAAGTTAACTGATTCAGCGGAATAATTAAATCGTTTTTAACAGAGCCGGTTTCTTTTCCCAGAAACACTTCGTAATCTAGTGTAATTAATATTCTCATTACATTACGGACTTAAAATAAAATAGTAATGTATTAATTTTTTTTTCGATATGCATAGATATTTAAGTTTTTTCTAACTGTAATATTGTAAAGGTTGACTATACTTTTAACGGGCTTCTTTTAATTCGTTTTTAATTGTTGTTTCAATATATTTTGCAACGATTGAAGCCATAAAATGTTTTTTGGCGTACTGAAAATTATATTGGGATATTTTTTTACATTCCTCAGGAGATATTATTAATTTTTCTATTTCACGGGCAAAATCCTCTGGCTCTATACTTTTTGTTATACATCCCATTTTTCCATTTTCAAAGAAATCGGACAAACCACCAACCGGTCGTGTTACCACAGGTAAACCAAACGCCATAGCTTCTAAAACAGAAGTGGGCATTCCTTCAGCATAAGATGGGAATATATATAAATCGCCGCTATTAAATGCTTCAATTAACTCTTTACCACAAAGTGCGCCTGTAAATTCAATATCTCTAATTTTATTATTTTTAACGTATTCCTTACATTTAGCTAAAGCCTTTCCTTCTCCTGTGATTTTAAATTTCAGTGATGGGAACTTTTGTTTTAATATTTTAAAAGTATCAATTGCAATTAAAATACCTTTTTCTACTTCAATTCTGGAAAGGAATAAAAGAGTGTTTATATTGCCATTCCTTCTTTCTATATTAAACCCTTTTGTTAATTTATCATCTACTTTTGTTGTACCGTGGAATATAGGTGCCTTTATTCCCAATTTTAATAATTCATCTTTGAACTCATTTGCAAGAACAAAAATTCCGTTTGCCCGGTTAAGTGATTTTATAAGTTTCTTTTTATCCGGTTGATTAGCATAATCTTTATCCCATCCATGAAAAAAGACGAATGTTTTTTGCTTCATAACTGAAGATATAAAAAGAAATATCATGTCTCTGATCATTGCCGTTTTTCTAAATGACGGATTTAGCAATACAGCATCCGGACGCCACAAGATAACTCTTGAAATAAATTTTATAATATCCCACGGCAGATAGTATTTTCCGCTGGCATCCTTTTCCCCTCTTTTCCCTATGATATTGTATTTTATATTTTCATTCCAATATGGCCTTAATCCAATATAGTGATTGGCAACACCACCAATAAATTTAAGATAAGGAATGTTTATTAAAATTTTCATATAGGAGTCTGTTTATATTTTAGTTCAAAAGTTTTGAATAAATTTCTATTAACGAGGACATTACCGAATCAGGGAAGAAATTAGAAGCAATTTTTTTACTTTCGTTTCCGTATGAGTCTGTTTTCTCTTTATTATTTACAAAAAACAGTAAAGAATTTTTTATCTCTTCTAAATTTCCGGGAGTAACTAAAATGCCATTTTTCCCGGAATGTACAATTTCTGAAATACCTCCAACAGGTGTTGATATTACCGGCAATCCATAACTTAGTGATTCTAAAATTGAGATAGGGAGTCCTTCATTATATGAAGGTAATATAAATACGTCTGCGTTATTTAATTCTTCAATTTTTTTATAACCTGATACCCATCCAAGAAATGTCACTGTTTTTGAAAGATTTTTATTGGCTATAAATTGTTCTAATTGTTTAATTTCACCATAACCACCTATTCTTAAAAGAATTTTATTTCCTAATAATTTTTTATTTTTTGCAATAACTGTTAGTAAATCATATATTCCTTTTAGTTTTTCTATTTTTCCTAAAAAAAGAAAAGTTAATTTTTTATGTTTTTTATGTTCTTTTTTTATAACAGGATAGTCAACTATATTATTTAGAATAGTTATTTTCGTTTTATTTATCCCAAGGCCAGAGAACCAATCCTTCCACGAACGAGAAAGAACTATTAATTTATCGCATTTGTTTAATAATTTGATAATAAAGGCTTTATTAGACGATTCTTTGTAAAAGTCATTAAACCGTCCGGCATGAATATGAAGTATTACCTTTTTACGAAAGAGTTTAGCTAAATTTACGAATATGGCTGTGCGATAAAAAGAAGAATATGCAGCAGTATGTATATGTATAATCTTTATATTTTTATCAAATAGCAGTAAGAAAAAGACTTTTTTAAAAGCATATATGACATAAAAAAATTTTATAAAAAAATTAGAATTTCGCCATATCGTGATATAACGAAAATTTTCCCAATATTTATTATAAATCTTAATAACACTTTCCATTCCACCCTGTGCATTATGTTTATAACAAACGCCAATCATCAGCACTTGTTTGGCTATATCTTTTTTTATTGTAATTTTATTCATAAAGATCATTATTTCGCCGGAGCGGAATTTATTTTTAGATTATGTTAAATAATATGGTTCCAAAAGAATCTATAGTTAGTAAAATCTGCAGGACGGCTTAAATCTAAATAATAAGATGCTAATGAATAAATTACAAATAGTGCTATTAAACCATAATATATAATTTTTTTATTGTTTTTTGTGTACAAAAATAAATAAGCAAGAGAAGGAAGCTGAAAGATTGAAAAGTAATAAGTACCTCTTGCAAGAATAGAAGAATTGAGTAACATAAAATAACTTATAATGCCTAAAAAGTATAGTATAAAAAAGATTTTTATTCGTTTCCCATAATTAAAGTATTTATATATCTCAGGTAAAAACCAGATGTTAACAGCACATATTGTTAAAAGTATTAAAGATCTTCCTCCAAAATTTGACAGATTGTTTATAGTGGTCTTAGTTTTTTCATATTCATCATATCCGACAGCTGAAAGGATTTGTCCAATATTCTGAATGAAGTTTGCCAAAAAGCTAATTCTGCCTATAATAACGCTTATTACCAGAAGAAGGAGATATATATATTTATTAAATGGAATATCCCTGTTTAAAATAAAATAAAAAATAATGCAAAAAATAGCTGAATAATGAATTAATGACGCTGCTATTATAGTTATAAGAAATTTAAGGAAATGTTTTTCTTCTATATATTTATAAGAATAAAGGAAGATACATGAAGCTAAAGACTGCCTCATACCATTATTCCATGTAAAAAATAATTCTCCCAGAATAATAATTATAGCGAAATAAGGATAAAAATTACGTTCGTCTTTAAAAGCAAATAAAACAAAAAATAATTGAAGGAAACCCCATAATGCGAAATAAAAAAAGAAGTGTATATTGAAAAATGCAAAAAATTTAGAGATAAATTTAAAGCCCGGTTCGTAATCATCCCTTGAAAAGAAATGTCCTGTTTGTTGCAGGTACTGATAGTCTTTCAAATAACTTAAATGATCTGCACCAACATTCCATCTTGCGCCACAGACAAAGGCAAATGCTAACAATGCCAAAATAATTTCAGGCGCGAAAAATGGCGTATCCATCCCCATTCTCCATCTTATTTCCTGCCTTTCAGCGGCAAATTTCCCGGAAAAGAACAGAATAGCTGTTAAAGATCCATATACAAGAATACTTGTTAAAACCATTTTTTCTCTAATCTTGTTAAAATAGGGTATAAGATATTATTTACAATTACTGACCATTTATAATTTACTAAAGTATCAGAAATATCTAATGTTGATATCCTGTCCCTGTTATTCATGATATACTCTATGGCCCTGCAAAAATCATCAGAACTATCTTTTATTATAATTCCATTTCTATCATTAATTACCTTTTTATTTTCGTATGTGGCAGTTGCTATTGTAAAAAGGCCGGACATAGCATATTCAAATGTTTTTGTTACAGGTTGATATTCGTAACAATCCCTTAAAGGAACAAAGGATACTCCTATATTACATTTCTCAAAAAAAGGTTTAAGTTCAGTGTTGGGAATCATCCCATGAATTTTTACAATATTGCAGAGATCTAAATTTTCAGAAAGTTTCTGTAGAGTATCCTTTTCATTATTAGAACCATCACCAACAATATCAAAAGTGATTTCTACATTATTATTCTGCTTAACAAATTTATTCAGTCCATAAATAGTTTTCTCTATATTTCTGTTACTCAGTGTCCCTACATAAAATAGATTTAAGGTATTAAATCCCTTCTTTTTATCAGAAACAGGATTAGCACCCAGTGGAAGTATTGTTGTTTTATTAAATGGTAACCTTAGTTTATCACGAACACCCTCAGAAATTACAGTGATATGATTATATAATAAGGCTGTATTTTTTAATTCAGAATCGAATTTAATATTTTGTAAAGAATCAGGAGACACCCCCATTGTTCTTATATCTAATACCATTTTTCTCCATGGTAAAAACTTTTTAAGCCAGATCGCTCCTGAAAAATAAACAACAAAAATAAGTCCCCTAAAAAAAATCAACCTGAAAACAGAACACAGAAGAAATTTTATTCCGCGCATAAAATAAGAACCACGGTATGGCACATAAATAATTTTTATGCCATCCAGCTCTATTTTTTTTTTACCTGTGTCAAAACATAAAAAAGATATATCGTATTTATCCCTCAGATAAGAACAATGCATGTATGCATCGATGTGATAACCGAATTGTATTAAATTGATATATAATAAACGTTTTTTCATTATTCTTCATTTATAATATTGTTTTTTATCAATATATTTAATTTTGAATAAATAAAGTAAGTATATTCTGAAATTAGGCTTTTAACTGTTCCCTGAATTTATATTTTTAAATGTTCAGTTCCGATATTATCTTAACTATCTTTTTCGAAGTCGTTCCGTCTCCATAAGGATTAGCAACAGAAGACCTTCTTTTATATTCCTTCTCGTCGTCCAGCAGTAAAGACGTCTCTGAAATTGTTTTATCATAATCAGTTCCTACAAGTTTTACAATACCGGCATCCATAGCTTCCGGTCTTTCTGTAGTATTGCGTAACAGAAGGACAGGCTTCCCAAAACCTGGAGCCTCTTCCTGTATGCCGCCGGAATCTGAAATTAAAAACAGCGATTTTTTCATAAGGAACAGAAAAGGAAGATAATCCAGAGGTTTGGTAAGATATATATTTTTTATATCACTAAGCTCTTCATATACAGTCTTTTGAATGTTGGGATTAAGATGAACAGGATAAACAAAATCAACATCCTTATATTTTTTTGCAAGATTTTTAATTGCAAGACAAAAAGAGATAAAACTTTCACCCAGATTTTCTCTCCTGTGTTTTGTCATAAGAATCATTCGTCTTTCGTTATTAGTCCATTTTTCAATAAGATCCTTACTTATTTTTTCT
>Ga0172378_10006810_pt1 | contig 10655 bp, 13 predicted proteins | sample GrowelOW332metaG_FD_119755 | JGI IMG/M metagenome (GOLD analysis project Ga0172378, IMG submission 119755) | Groundwater microbial communities from an aquifer near a municipal landfill in Southern Ontario, Canada - Pumphouse #3_1 metaG | ecosystem: Environmental > Aquatic > Deep subsurface >... | reverse complement strand
TTTCAAAAAAGAATAGAAGATTTTACTTGTGAAAAATGCGGAAATCTTATGAAGGGGACTGGTTTTACTAACCACTGTTCAAAATGTCTTTGGAGTAAACATCTAGATATAAATCCTGGAGATAGACTTGCTAACTGTGGAGGTATGATGGAACCTATTAAAGTTGAATTTCAAAAGGGGAGATACATGATTACCCATAAATGTGTTAAATGTGGCTTCGAAAAAAGAAAAGAAGTAGAAAAAGGTGATGATTTTGATGCTGTTGTGGCTGTTGTAAAAAAGAGCATAAAATAATTGCCTATTTATGAACATTGATATACTGTAATATATAGTATATAATAGTGTTCGGTATGAGAAAATTATTTCTTAAAGAAAAATCCATAGAATTAAGAAAAGAGGGATATTCATATTCTTATATTCAAAAACAAACTGGTGTTTCAAAAAGTACATTAAGTGGTTGGCTTTCTGATTTACCTTATAAACCAAACAAAGAAATCTTAAACAAAATTATTAAAGCTAGATTATTGGCAAATGAAGCACAGAGATCTAAAAAGAGAAAATCTATATTAGATGCAAAAGAATTGGCTATAAAAGATATAGGAAAATTTACAAAAAGAGATTTGTTTATGTTGGGAATAGGAATATATATAGGAGAAGGTTCTAAATCAATTGATTCTATACGTATTACTAATTCTGATTCTAGGATAATTAAAACTGCAATATATTGGTTTAAAAAGTGTTTCCAGTTGCAAAATAACAATTTTTCTATTAGAATTCATTTATATCCAGATACAGATCAGGATAAAGCTATAAGTTTTTGGTCAAAGGAGACGGGTTTATCTAAAAAATCTTTTTTAAGTACTGTTGTAGATATTAGAACAGATAAAAAGAAGAAAAATTATGGTAAATTGCCTTATGGAACAGCACATTTATCTATAAAAGGGAGTGATGAGAAAAAACTTGGTAGTTTCTTTTTTAGAAGAATAATGTCACTTATAGATATAGTTTATGAAAAAGCGGGTGTGGTTTAATGGTAGAACTACAGATTTCCAATCTGTATGTGGGAGTTCGATTCTCCCCACCCGCACAAAATAAAAAATCTGCCAAGGTGAGTCCTCGGCGGATTTCAAATACGGAAAATAAACAATAATAAAACGGCATTTGTGAAAGCAAATGCCGTTTGTTTGAAAGTTTTTGGCATAAAGCCACGGTTACTTCACCTAGTGGTTTTACCCACTATTTTACGAAACAAGATGTACCTTCTTCATTACCTGTAGCCAGTTTTTCGGACGCGGACCGGGTTTTTCCAGCCAATCTTCGGAAGGAGTGATTTTACCATTTTCATATGCATATCCAATAATTGAACAACTTCTCGCTTCAACGAAGTAGATAGCCTTTTCTTTTCCATACGTTTCATCGTTGATAAGATCCATGACTGAACAGAGCCTATCCTGATGATGATCACTATCAGTACAGATAATGACCTTCATACCATCATTTGCTGCTCTGATAGCAAAGACAAGACCAGCGGCGACGGGATCCGTCTCTGAATCGTGCCACTCACCCATAGCTCCAGTAAAATTTCCACGGGGGAGCCACAAGTCTGTTAATACGACGTCAAATTTCTCACCCGTCTTGAGAATTTTGTAGGCCTCGATGATATTATCCACTACTCTGTAGCTGAAACCCTTAAGAGTGTGATGAGCAGAAGCGACATTGCAGGGCTGATCATCAATAACAAGTATTCTCTTGATATCCATAGTATTTCTCTTTCTCAAAGAACTTCTGTTTCGTCTTACCACCAACCCCAAACGAAGTTGTAGTGGGAGACTCATCAGTTCGGCTCAGCCGAAGACAGATGGCAGATGTAAATTGCACATCTGCCGATTACTAATGCGAGTTATAATTAATCCCTTTTTGACCAATATTCATACATTTCCTGTAAAGTTGCATTTGGATTTTTGTACAGATATTTTGAAAGGCGACTATGGACATTAGCAATTAGAAACTCAGCATCACCCTCAGCAACCTTCTCTATAAAGATTAAGCGGGTAGAAATTTTGATTGAGTCAATTTCTTTAGAGTTAATTTTTGTATCAACCAATGTAGCTATTACCACTCTTTGTGCGGGTGTTAATTTAACCCAGAATTCATCTAACTTATTCATGAATTAATTCTCCGTTCTCTTTTAACCACACGCTACCAGTTAAGGTTGCTAATAATGTGGTTATTTCTCAATGAACTTATCTAACAACAGAATATCATGTAGGTCAAATACTGTCTAAAAATAGTCAAATATACTGATTTATTTTAATAAAAATGTGCTTATAAATATAATCTAAATTAAATATATAAAATTGTTGTCAGGAAGTTTGACAATATAGAAATGTGGGTATATCATATGTTTATGAATGAAATTATTAATTCACTTAAAAATATAGGTTTAAATGAGAAGGAAGCTAGGGTTTATTTGGCGTTACTCAAATTTGATGAGACCGATGTTTCAGATATTGCCCTAGAAGCTGGAATAAAGAGACCTACAACTTATATAATATTGGATGAATTAAGAAAAAAGGGTTTAGTGTTAAAAATTCCAAATGCAAAAAAGGCGATTTATAAAGCTAAAGCACCAGATGAACTTTATGAACAGTCAAAAAATAGTATTTATCAATTCGAAAAGTATTTGCCGAAACTTCGGGCGATTGCACCTTCCAAACAGGCAATTAAAACTTATTATTTTGAAGGTGTAGATGGAATTAAAGATGCGATGTATTACAGGATTAATGATCTTGATAATTCTACTATCGAAGGTTTTTGGGCAAAAAATGATAATATTCCGAAAGCTGTTGCTGATATTTTTGAAAAATGGAATATAGATAGGCAAAAATATAAATTACTTATTAGTGGATTAACTCCAGATCATCCAAGTACTAGAGAATATGTTGAAAAATATAAAGATTTTTATTCTAATCTGCGTTTTGCAATGCCTAGTGAATATAATTCAGATATTTCAATTGAAATAACAAAGGAGTTTGTGAGAATTATTGATGGTCATGAGATGAAGGGAATTATCATAGAAAACGACAGAGTTGCTGATACTGTGAGACAGATATTCAAACTTGTGATGAAACAGTATGAAGGGAAGAAAGAGACAGAGGAGAAGTTTTAAATGTTGAAATTGAAAAATACTGGATCCAGTTTTTCAACGGGATGACAATACAAAACTCTGGATTGCTTCCTTACAGGAACTGTCCACTTATTGGATCTTTTGATTACAAAAGTTCTCAATGAGTCTTGCGAAAGCAAAAACTTTTGCTTTTCTCACGTTGGAGGACCTTCTTGCAAAGACAAAAATAAAAAATTACCTAGTTTTTTAATTATTTTGATTTTGTGTTATTATTTCCCCATGTTCAAACTAGAATCAATTACAGAAAATCCTGGTGTTGATGAGAGAATAAGAGATATTGTAAAAAGGCAATATAAAACAGCCGAAGATTTATTGAATGATATAAATAAAAAGCTTGGTCAGGGGATGACGGCAGAGGTTTGTTTCCTTGCTTCAAATGATAGGCTTTGTTTAAAAATTTATAAAACAAAAGTTGAAGAGGTAGAGGGACTTTTTTTCTTGTCACCTGAAGATGAACTATATATGCAAAATAGAGCAAGTTTTATAAAAGGTGATGCTAGATCACCGAAAGTTTATTGTGCTTTTGAAGATAATGAAGAAAAAGGAGGTTTAAAATATTTACTTATGGAAAGGCTAAATGCTGTAAGTGTTGAGGATGTTGCTTGTGGCAGGGCAGAGTTACCTGAAAAATTTGATTTTGATAGATTTTCTGTGGCTTTAAAAAAATATATAGAAGACATGCATAGTTTTGATGTTTATCATAGAGATCTTCATGAGGGAAATATTATGATAGATAAGGTGACTGGTATGCCTTATGTCATAGATTTTGGTACGTCCAAAGAGTTTTATGGAGAGGGTGACCCTTATGAGGTTGTTAAGGGAAATGTTGTCGAAAGAAGGACTTCTGATGAGGGTATGATTAAAAAGGTTCTTAGTAGATTAAAATTGTTGACAAACAATAAATAATTTGTTAATATAATATATGGAAGAAAACAATAGAAAGGAAGAAAGTATGCCTAAGTTTACTTATCCTAATCAGTTTGAGGGGTTGGCTCGTGAGCTTATTCCTCGTATGATTGACCAAAGTCTCAACGCTGTTGAAATCCCCGATTCTGAAGGGCAAGTTATTATCAGGGAAAGAACACCTGAATATGATGAGAGACTTGGTGATTCTGATATCGTTATGTTTCCGATCAAGATTAAGATCGGTGACGTATATCAGACTTTCTACATCTGTTCCCGTTAACCACGAGGACGACATCGAATCACTCATAGGTAGCTCGAGGCTATCGTGAGTGATTTTTTTATAACAAAAAACCACCTAGATGGTGGTTTTTTATTTTCTCGAATTCAAGAAAAAACTATTTAACTGCTTCCTTCAAAGCCTTTGCTGCTCTGAATTTTGGAACCTTCATAGCTGGAACTTGAAGAGTTTCACCAGTTCTTGGGTTTCTTGCTTGTCTTGCTGCTCTTGTCTTTACAGAGAAGATACCAATACCTGCAATTGAAACTTCATCACCTTTCTTTAAGCTACTAACGATTGAATCAAAAACTGTGTCAACGACTTGTTCTGCTTGGACTTTTGTTCCATTTAGAATACCGTGAACTACTTCTACTATAGCTGCTTTATTCATAATTTTGTTAGAACCAAAAGGTTCTTAAAATAATTATTCCGCGTACCAGGTCTCGATACGTGAAGCTTTTAAACATCAACCTTTATGTGCTTTCCATTTCACAAAGGGGTTTGATGACCTGCATCTATTATAATACCTTGTTTTTAAAGCGCAATAGGGGAAGGTGGATAGACAATAATTGTTGTAGATGTTGTAATTGTTATATTTGCCAATGCAATTTAGATAAAATTTATGTTTTTTAGTAAGAAAATTTCATTAATTTCCAGTATTTTTATTGGTTTAATTGTTCTAAATAATACATATTTTGCATGGTTTTTTGCTGAAAATCTTTTTATCAAATATATTTTAGTTATAAATTACGAATAAAAAAAAACAAGGAGACACCTTTTTGAATTCTTAAGGTCTCACCTCGTTTTTTTATTTACTTATCTCGCGTATTCAATCACCCTTGATTCTCTTATTACTGTAACTTTTATTTCTCCAGGATATTTTAGTTCACCTTCAATCTTTTCTGCCATATCTCTTGCAAGTTTCTTTGCATCAAGATCCGAAATCTGTTCTGGGAATACAAACACTCTTATTTCACGTCCTGCTTGTAATGCATAAGATTTTTCTACTCCTTCAAATGAGTTTGCTATTGCTTCTAGTTCACCAAGTCTCTTTAAGTAGTTTTCTATACTGTCGCTTCTTGCACCTGGTCTACCACCTGAAATAGCATCTGCAACTTGTACTATAACCGCCTCTACGCTTTCATAAGGGAATTCCTCATGGTGCGATTGCATTGCTTTGATAATATCTTCATTGACACCAAATTTCTGAAGTATTCTTCTACCTATTTCTACGTGTGTACCAGAAACTTCATGATCCAACGCTTTTCCTATGTCGTGTACGAGAGCTGCTGTTTTTGCAAGCTGAACATTTGCACCAACTTCTTCCGCAATCATTCCTGATATATGTGACATTTCTATTGAATGTTGAAGAACATTTTGTCCATAGCTAGTCCTGAAGTGAAGTCTTCCAAGTATTGAGATAACTCTTGGATCAAGATTTATGATTCCACATTCATAAGCAGCTTGTTCGCCTTTTTCTTTTATTATTTTATTTATATCTTGTTGAGCTTTTTCAACTATTTTTTCTATTTTTGCTGGCTGTATTCTTCCATCCATAAGCAAATTTTCAAGAGCAACTCTTGCTACTTGTCTGCGAATAGGATCAAAAGATGAAATAGTTATAAGTCCAGGTGTATCATCAACTATAACTTCTACTCCAGTAACTCTTTCAAAAGCTTTAATATTTTTACCTTCTTTACCAATGATTTTTCCTTTCATTTCATCAGAAGGAATACTAAGTATCGTAGACATTATGTCTGGAGCAACTGATGTTGAAAGTCTTTGAATAGAAGTCGTGAGAATTTCTTTTGCTCTGTGTTCAAGTTTTTCCTCACCACTGTCTTCTAGTTTCTTCATTCTTCCAAGAAGATCTTCTTCATATTTTCTTTCTATTACTGAGAGAAGATTGTTTCTTGCATCTTCTTCAGACATTCTAGCTATACTTTGAAGCTCAGTACTTTTTTGTGCTTCCAGTTTCTCAGCTCTTACTCTTATCTCTTTAATTTCTTCTACTTTTTGCTTAATACTTTCTACTTCTTTATCTATATCTATTTGTCTTTGATCTAGAAGACTTTCTTTTTTAATAAGTCTGTCTTCTGTAATCTTAAACTTTTCTTCTTTTTCTTTTGTCTCTTGTCTGATCTCTTTCATTGTCTCCACAGATTTTGTCTCTGCTTCTATGACAATTTTCTTTGCTTTTTCTTGCGCTTCAAGCATCATCTGTCTGATCTCAAGTTCCATAGAACCCTTTTTACCGAGGGAAATGATGAGTCGTAAGAAATAGCCTACTGCAATGCCTAAAAGACCAGCGAGGCCTGCAATAAGAATTACGATTTTTAATGACATATTTGCGAAAAAGATTCCGCCCTTACATAGACTCTATGAAAGTATTTTATGTTTACTGTATAATTTTTGATTCTTTAAAAACATATAATGGGCTTTAAAAGCTGAAAAAACGGGATCTTTAAAATTAAATTACTAACATATTTATAATATATTAGTTCTGGAGGAAAGTCTAGCAGTTTAATAGATTTAAAATTCCCTGGCTGGTCAGGCAGAAAATTCAAGTTTTATGAGAATATATACAAAAAAAGCATTTTGCTTCACAAAATAGTCTTTTTTGATAGATGTTTATAGTTTGAAATAGATTAGAGATTTTTTGATTAAGAGTATATTATAATATAAGATATTTTTATTAGATTAATATTAAATGAATATGAATATTTTTGAAAAAATGTTTGGATTAAAACAAGAAGAAATAAAAAAACCAGATGGAGAATTATTACCCCCTTTTGAGGATGATGGTAGTGATTTAGCAGATGGTGATGAACTTCCAGAAGCTCTTACTATGGAGCATGCTTTTGAAGCTGTTTTAAAAAAACATCCAGAGCTTAGGCCAGAGAAAGTTGAGAAAAAAGAAAAATAAAAGTAAAAATTAACAAAAAAAGGATTTTGCTCTGCAAAATCCTTTTTTTTGTTAATTAAACTACATTCAATATTCCATATTCAACATTCTACTTTTATAACAACTTATCTATAATTCCATATTTTTTAGCTTCATCTGCTGACATGTAATAATCTCTATCTGCATCCTTCTCTATTTGAGATAATGGTTTTCCTGTATTTTCTGCCATTATTTTATTTAATTTATCTTTAAGTTTTAGTATTTGTCTTGCTGTAATTTCAATATCGGAAGCTTGACCTTGTGCACCTCCAAGTGGTTGATGAATCATTATTTCTGAATTTGGAAGTGAAAATCTTTTACCTTTTTTACCTGAAGATAATAAAAGTGCCGCTGCAGAGGCTGCAAGGCCAACACAGACTGTTGAGACATCATTTTTAACATGATTCATTGTATCAAGTATTGCAAGGGCTGCACTAACAGATCCTCCAGGAGAATTAATATAAAGCTGGATATCTTTTTTAGGATTTTCAAACTGTAAAAAAAGCAACTGCGCAATAATGATATTTGCAGTGTCGTCATCTATCGGACCACCTAAAAAAATGATATTTTCTTTTAAGAGTCTTGAATAAATATCAAAAGCTCTTTCTCCATTTTGTGATTTTTCTATAACTGTTGGTATTAGATAGCTCATGATTGATTTTATTATGAGCGAAGCGAATTTTAAAATCATCACCCCGTGAAATCCAGCTAATGCTGGAATCCGCGTTTAGCGGATATTTCACTGGGGTATATTTTATAAAGTCACTAAACTCAATTTTTAAATTAATTAATAACAGATTAATAATATCTTAAAATACCTTTCTAAAGTAGTCTTGACAAGTTCCAATATAAAGTCTATTCTAATTTTAGAAAAAGAAAGGAGTTCTTTATGGAAAAAGGTGTTTTGTCTTTGTTAGAAGGAAGAGTAACTTGCGGAGGTACTCAATGCAAGGTTTTCAATATTATTTCTGAAACTGGTGCTCTTCTCGATGTAGTTAATCTGTTGGTGAAGAATGGTTGGATACATACCATAGAACATGGGTGGCTTTGTCCGACATGTAGGAATACAGAATGAACGCATCTTTATCGGTTTTAATTTTTGGGATGAAGGGCGACTCGATTACGAGTCGCCTTTTTTTAAAAACCGAGTCGTTTTTGTGAGAGTACAGAGGTAATTTAGTATTAATTCTTGGCTGCTTTATATTTGGTGATTCAGGTGAGGATAATTTTTTTCAGAGTTATCTACACACATACACACACACTTGCCCTCACACCTCAAAAATAATATAATAAACATATTATTAATTAATTCAAATGGGTTTTGCGACCTAAAGGTCTAATACTGGGTACGGTAGTGACTACGCTTACGGTGGTTACGACGAAAGCGGTTTTGTGTACGACTACTTCGACAATAAGAGTTATGAGTACTCAGTTCGTTGCGTCCGTTAGCATTCTTTTTGCATATCTTCATTTCTTAATTCTCTCCTAAACGCTCTGGAGTACCAGAGTCGTTTAGGAGAGAATTAATAATAGTGCGCGGTAATCCGCGCACTTTTTATTTGTTTTTTCTCTCTTTCAACTTTCAATTTTATCCTTTATACTATCTCTATGCGTTTACACAGATTCTTTATAAAAGAAAAAATAGAAAAAGGTAAGGAAACAAAAATAGATAATCCGGAGTTATTACATCAATGGACTAAAGTTTTTCGTTTAAGTTCTAGCGATAGGGTGATTGTTTTTAATGGTAATGGTTTTGAATATGAGGGGTATTTTAGAGTTCTTAATAAAAAAGAAGCGGTTTTATTTTTAGATAAAGAAAATAAAATAGATAACAAACCAAAAATAGAATTACATATTTTTCAATCAATAATTAAAAAAGATAATTTTGAACTTATTGCTCAAAAGTGCACAGAAATAGGAGTAAGTGCTTTTCACCCAATAATTTCTGAAAGGAGTGAAAAGAAAGATTTGAATATAGAAAGATTAAATAAAATAGTTACAGAAGCGAGTGAACAATCTGGAAGAGGAAGTGTTCCTAAAGTTTTTATACCCGTTAAGCTTGAAGATTCTATAAAAGATTTTTCTGATGATCTTTTCATGTTAGATTTTGATGGTAAACCTCTGAGTTCGTCTTTGCGAGCAAAGCGTGGCAATCCAGGTTTAAATAATAAAATTGGTTTATTACTTGGTCCTGAAGGAGGTTGGTCAGACAAAGAAAGAGAACTTTTAAGAGAAAAAGGAATTAAGAGTGTTTCACTTGGAAAACAAGTTTTGCGAGCTGAAACAGCTTCTATTGTAGCGAGTGCTTTGATACTAATTGGTTAATTTTTATTTGAATTTATGAATTTTATTAATTTTCCACTTTCAACTTTAAACTTTTAACTATTCTATGATTTATTTTTATTATGGTACAGATGTAGAAACTGCAAGAAAAAAGGCGAAAGTTACCGTTGATTCTTTACTTGTAAAAAAACCAGATGCAACATTAGTAAAGATAGGAGATGAGGATATTTCCGAAAGTAGAATAGCCGAGCTTTGTCTTACTCAAGCACTTTTTTCTAATAAATATATAGTTTATTTTTATAAAACTTTTGATAATAAAAATAATAAAGAAATTATTCTAAAAAATATAAAAGATATTGCAAAGTCTGAAAATATATTTATTTTTGTAGAAGGTAAAATGGATAAAGTTTCGTTTACTAAAATAGAAAAGAATGCAGAAAAAGTTCAAGAATTTTTAAAACCAAAAAAAGCCTTAAATAAAAAGGAACTACTTGCACAAAAGGGTGAAAAGATAGATTTCTTTGAATTTTCTGACGCCCTAGGAAAAAGGGATAAAAGAGAACTTTGGGTTTTATATCAAGATGTATTAGCCGAACAAGTTCCTGCTGAAGAAGTTCACGGAATATTTTTCTGGCAAGTTAAAAGTATGTTGCTTGCTAAAAAATGTAAAACTCCTGAAGAAGCAGGGATGAAGCCATATCCATTCCAAAAAGCTAGAGAATATAGCAGAAATTATAAAGAAGGGGAACTTGAAGATATTTCTTTTAAGCTTGTTTCAATGTATCACGAAGCGCATAGGGGTAACACGGATTTTTTTGTTTCACTAGAAAAATTTATTTTAGAACTTTAAATGATAAAGATTTTTAATTTAAGTTAATTCATTTGTATTTTTATATTTTTTTTGCTAGATTTATAAGAGTTATTTTAATTTATATTGCCCTCATAGCTCAGTTGGTACCCGCCCGAACGACTGAACGATTACATTCAGTGTTCAGTCGGGCGGGGAGCAGTTCCTTTTTATCTATGTATAAAGTATATGTATTAAAAAGTTTTGATAA
>Ga0172378_10006809_pt1 | contig 10655 bp, 7 predicted proteins | sample GrowelOW332metaG_FD_119755 | JGI IMG/M metagenome (GOLD analysis project Ga0172378, IMG submission 119755) | Groundwater microbial communities from an aquifer near a municipal landfill in Southern Ontario, Canada - Pumphouse #3_1 metaG | ecosystem: Environmental > Aquatic > Deep subsurface >... | reverse complement strand
GAAACCATAGTCGGTCGTTATAAAGGTCGTATCAAGGGTTGGGATGTTGTGAATGAAGCGTTTAATGATGATGGCACGTACCGTCAAAGTAAGTTTTATCAGATTCTGGGCGAAGAATTTATTCCTTTGGCTTTTCAATATGCTCATGAAGCTGATCCCGATGCCGAACTTTATTATAATGATTATTCTATGGTAGGGGCCCAGAAACGTGACTCTGTTATTTCTATGGTTCGTAAACTCAAGGCAAGAGGTATTCGTATTGATGGTATTGGCATGCAAATGCACAGTACGATGGAGGATCCAAATCTTTCAGGTGTAGAAAAGTCCATAGAGGCTTTTGCTTCTACCGGTTGTAAAGTGATGATCACCGAATTTGATATGAGTGTTTTGCCAAATCCTTTTGCGGGAACCAATGCTTCGGTAGCCAACCGTTTTGCCTATACGGAAAAGACGGATCCTTTTAGCAAGGGATTACCGGATTCCGTATCCACAGCATGGAATAAACGGATGAACGATTTCTTTTTGCTATTTTTAAAACATGCCGATGTGATAAGTCGTGTGACGATGTGGGGATTGGCTGATAGTGATTCTTGGAGAAACGACTGGCCTATTAGGGGGCGTACGGATTATCCGTTGCTTTTTGATCGCAGTCATCAATCCAAGGCTATAGTTGATTCCATTATTTCAGAAGCAAAGAAGGTTTCTGTTGTAAAAAGATAGGGTATATAATGAATGGTTTTAATAGAAAATAAAAGATGAATCCAATAATAGTACAAAAAAGATATCTTATCCCCGGTGATTATATGGCAGATCCGGCGGTTCATGTTTTTAATGGTAAGGTTTATATCTATCCTTCTCATGATTGGGAAAGCGGTATACCCGAAAATGATAATGGTGATCATTTTAATATGAAAGATTATCACGTGTTTTCTTTGGATGATGTGATGAATGGTGAAGTGACTGACCATGGCATTGTCTTAAAAGTAGAAGATATTCCATGGTCGGGTCGCCAACTTTGGGATTGTGATGTAGCTTTTAAAGGCGGGAAGTATTATATGTATTTTCCTATGAAGGATAAAAACGATATCTTTCGCATCGGTGTTGCGGTAAGTGATAGTCCCGAAGGACCGTTTGTTCCGAAAGCCGATCCGATGAAGGGCAGCTATAGCATTGATCCTGCAATTCTGGATGATGGCGGCGGCCATTATTATATGTATTTCGGCGGACTCTGGGGTGGTCAGCTCCAGCGTTATCGCAATAACAAAGCGCTCGAGAGTGCTGTGCTTCCTAAGGGAAAGGAATCGGCACTGCCATCGCGTGTAGCTCGTCTTTCTGAAGATATGATGGAGTTTGCCGAAGAACCCCGTCCCATCGTTATCACCGATGAAGAAGGAAAGCCGTTGGAGGCAAGCGATACCAAACGTCGTTTTTTTGAAGCTTCGTGGATGCATAAGTATAACGGGAAGTATTATTATTCATATTCTACCGGTGATACGCATCTACTTTGTTACGCTATTGGCGATAATCCTTACGGTCCGTTTAAGTATCAAGGTGTCATTATGACTCCTGTTGTAGGCTGGACTACTCATTTGGCCATTGTGGAATTTAAAGGGAAATGGTATTTGTTTCATCATGATTGTGTACCTTCGGGTAATAAAACCTGGTTGCGTAGTTTGAAGGTCTGTGAGCTGACGTATGATGCTGACGGAAAGATTCAAACCATAGACGGAGGTGGTGAAGGTTAATTTTTGAGTAAAAACAAAACGACGACGATGAAATCTTATTTACCGATTATTTTTGCTTTTTTTTTCATCCTTCCACTCGCGGCGGATGATGGCAGTAGTCTGTGGTTGAGCAAGGCTCCGGTTGTTCCGAGCAATGTGCTTTCTCCTACCGTCGATATTGCTTCTTCCGAGCTGCGTGAGGGTTGGCACGGATTACCGGTAAACTTTCAGTTGGCACAATCGTCGAAGGTACTTCGGGCTTTAGGCAAAGATGGATTTGTGATTCAAACCGACAAGAATGGCAAAGGCATCACCATTTCTTCAGCAGGAGAAACCGGATTGCTTTATGGTGCTTATGAATTACTTCGCCTGCAAAATACCGGGTCTGATTGCAGTCATCTTAATATTTCGGAGAAGCCCTCGTATCAGTTTCGTATTCTCAACCACTGGGATAATATTGATGGTACAGTAGAGCGTGGATACGCCGGACATTCGTTGTGGTTTTGGAAGGAACTTCCCGATAAAATTTCTCCCCGATATCAAGCTTATGCCCGCGCCAATGCTTCTATCGGTATTAACGGTACGGTACTGAATAATGTCAATGCTTCGCCGCAGATACTTTCTGTTGAATATTTAAAGAAAATAAAGGCTTTGGCCGACATCTTTCGTCCGTACGGATTGAAGGTTTATTTGTCTATCAACTTTTCTTCACCTGTTGCTCTTGGTGGTCTGGCAACTTCCGATCCTCTTGACAAATCGGTTTGCCGTTGGTGGGGTAGTAAGGTGAAAGAAATCTATTCATTCATCCCTGATTTCGGAGGGTTTCTTGTCAAAGCAAATTCCGAGGGCCTTCCCGGTCCGCAAGATTACGGACGAACACATGTCGATGGTGCCAATATGCTGGCTGATGCTTTGAAACCTTATCACGGTATTGTGATGTGGAGAGCATTTGTTTATAAATCCGGTGACGATGATCGGGCTAAACAAGCTTATCAAGAGTTTGTTCCGCTTGACGGACAGTTTCGCGAAAACGTGATTATACAGGTTAAAAACGGGCCGGTAGATTTTCAGCCGCGCGAACCGTTCAGTCCCTTATTCGGTGCAATGAAAAAAACGGCCTTGATGCCCGAATTTCAAATTACGCAGGAATATCTGGGTGCCTCCAATCATTTGGTTTATCTGGCACCACTTTGGAAAGAATGTCTTAACAGTGATACTTATTCTGATGGACAGGGTGCTACCGTTGCCCGCATTACAGATGGTTCACTTTATCATCAACCGTTTACGGCCATTGCCGGTGTAGCCAATATCGGCGACGATAAAAATTGGTGCGGACATCCTTTTGCGCAGGCCAATTGGTATGCTTTCGGGCGAATGGCCTGGAACGTCGATCTCACTTCCCAACAGATTGCCGGAGAGTGGTTGAAACAGACTTTTAAGGGATTATCCGATTCATTAAGATCGGAGATTAAGGATCAGATAATGATGAAGTCTCGTGAGGCTGCCGTTGATTATATGACTCCGTTGGGCTTGCACCACATGATGGCTTGGGGGCATCATTATGGTCCGGAGCCTTGGTGTGTTGTTCCCGGTGCGCGTCCCGATTGGTTGCCTTCCTATTATCATCGGGCAGACAGTATCGGTTTGGGATATGACAGGAGTAGTACCGGAAGCAATGCTACGGCGCAGTATCATTCGCCTTTGTGTGATATATATGATCAGTTGAGCCTTTGTCCCGAGAATTTGATTCTTTGGTTTCATCATGTTCCGTGGACCTACAAGATGAAGGACGGTCGTACGCTTTGGGATGAATTGTGTTATGATTATAATGATGGTGTGCAGGAAGTACGTCTGTTTCAAAAAATATGGAGTAAAGCAAAAGGTCAGGTTGACGCGCAGCGTTTTTCTGATGTGCAACATCGGCTCCGGATTCAGGCACGTGATGCGGTCTGGTGGCGGGATGCCTGTTTGCTTTATTTCCAACGATTTAGCAAGATGCCTATACCTTCGCAGTTGGAGCAACCCGTGCATGAATTAAAGGATATGATGAATTATCATATTCACATTACAAATTATGAATGTCCGCCTTACGGATTTACGAAATAGAGGTTAGTGTTTTTTATGGGAAAGGCCGGTATCCATTTTGGATATCGGCCTTTTTTTTAATAATATATATGTCTATTATATATAAAAAAAAATGATATATGACTATGTCTTTATTTTATCAAGTCTAACTTCTTAAAACATTTTACCAATTTGTCTATTGCAAAATCAATTTGCTCTTTGGTATGTGTAGCCATCAGTGAGAAACGAATCAATGTATCGTTTGGAGAACAAGCCGGTGGAATAACCGGATTAACAAATACACCTTCATCATTTAACATCTTGGTAACAAGGAATGTTTTGTCCATATCACGTACGAATAATGGAATGATAGGAGTGGCCGTGTTTCCGATTTCGAAGCCGAGTTCGCGGAAGCATTTCAATGCGTAATTCGTATTTCTCCACAAGTTCTCGATATGTTCCGGTTCTGTCAAAATCAAATGCAAAGCCTCGCGTGCGGCAGCTGTTGCGGCTGGCGTATTGCTTGCGCTGAATATGTATGAACGGGAATTATGGCGCAAAAAGTTGATTATCGATTCGTCAGCAGCAATAAATCCTCCGATAGCAGCCAATGATTTGCTGAATGTTCCCATAATCAAATCAACGTCTTTTGTTACGCCGAAGTGATTGCAAGTACCGCGACCTTGTTTGCCGAGTACACCCAATCCATGAGCCTCATCAACCATGATGCTGGCATTGTATTTTTTAGACAGTGCAACGATTTCGGGTAGTTTGGCAATGTCACCTTCCATACTGAACACACCGTCAACAACAATCAGCTTGATGGATTCAGGTTTGCACCTTTTCAATTCTTTTTCCAAAGCATCCATGTCGTTGTGTTTGTATTTCATGATGGTGGAGAATGAGAGGCGGCGACCTTCTACGATTGAAGCGTGGTCGAGTTCGTCACAAATGATGTAGTCTTCACGGCCTGTTACGCATGATACCACACCAAGATTAACTTGAAATCCCGTGGAATAGATAATGGAGTCGTCTTTACCGACAAATGCGGCCATTTCTTTTTCCAATTGTAAATGGAGGTCAAGTGTCCCGTTTAAGAAACGAGAACCTGCGCAACCTGTTCCATATTTGCGTGTAGCTTCTACTGCTGCTTCAATAACTTTGGGATGACTTGTTAAACCCAAGTATGAGTTCGAACCGAACATCAAAACTTTTTTCCCATTAATTATAACTTCTGTATCCTGCTTGCTTTCGATGCAACGAAAATACGGATACACGCCCTTAGCCATAATGCGTTGTGGTAGGTCGAATTTACTTAATTTGTCTTGTAGTAATCCCATGAATTATAAGTTCTTTCATTATTGGTTATAAAGGCCAATATTATTATTATATTTTATCTTTTTTAAATACGTGCAAATATAGTGCTTTTTATTTTTTTGGCATCAGAATTCTTTAAAAAATTTATAAATATCATTTTAATGAAGGCTTATTGTCATAAGATTCACTTATTTATATTACTTTTGTCCATAAAATATAGGTATACGACTTTAAATAAGAGACTTTAGAATAGAATTTTCTTAAATATGAAGAATATATTGTTTATAGCGAATCCCATTTCGGGTACGCACGGCAAAACTTCTATCTTTCAGATGATAAATGAACGCATTGATCGTGATAAATATTCTTGGAATATTGTAAATACGAAATGCCAGGGTGACGCTGTTGAATTGGCTGCCGATGCTGTGAAAAGGCATATAGATATGGTGGTGGCTATCGGTGGCGACGGGACGATAAATGAAGTGGCACGTTCATTGGTGAATACCGATACTGCTATAGGGGTCATCCCTTGCGGATCAGGAAACGGCCTGGCCCGGCATTTGCAGATACCGTTGAATGTGAACAGGGCCATTGATATTTTAAATGAAGGTTTTGTTGACATGATTGATTACGGAACAATAAATGATAAGGCTTTCTTTTGCACCTGTGGTGTGGGTTTCGATGCTATTATCAGTCTTAAATTTGCTGCGGCCGGCAAGCGGGGCCCGTTGACGTATGTTGAACAGACGCTTCGCGAGTGGCTTTCATACAAACCCGAGACATACGAACTGGAGACAGAGGATGGAGTAAAGATATATGAAGCTTTTCTTATTGCTTGTGGAAATGCTTCTCAGTATGGCAATAATGCGTTTATCACGCCCAAAGCAAAACTATCCGACGGACTGCTTGATGTAACGGTTCTTAAAAAGTTTTCAGTGTTCGATGTTCCTTCACTGGCTTTTCAGTTGTTCAATAAAACGATAGACCATAACAGTTGTATCAAGACTTTTCAATGCAGTAAGCTCAGTATACACCGTTCGAAACCGGGAGTGGTACATTTTGACGGTGATCCGATGATTATGGATAAGGATATCAACATAGAATTAAAAAGGTCGGGCTTGAAAGTTATCGTTTCCAAGAAGTTTAATGAAGAAAAACAAAAAGACGATTCTATCGTTTTGCAGCGAATCAATTCTTTTTTTGAGGGAATAAAAGATGTGAACAAGGGGATAATGAATACCTTTTCGTCTACATCGAAGAAAAAAGAAGGCAATAATTAGAAAAAAAACTGTACTTTTGTTGTCTCATAGGGAAATTATAATATTATTTTAATATAAATATGTATAGAACATTTACTTGCGGAGAATTGAGAATCTCCGATGTGGATAAAGAGGTAACGTTGGCCGGATGGGTTCAGCGTAGCCGTAAGATGGGAGGAATGACGTTTATCGATTTGCGTGACCGTTATGGCATTACCCAATTGGTTTTTAATGAGGCCGATAATCTCGATTTATGCGATCGTGCCAACAAGATAGGCCGCGAATATGTAATTCAGGTCAAAGGAGCGGTAAAAGAGCGTTTCAGTAAGAATGCCAAGATGGAAACCGGTGACATTGAGATTATCGTTTCCGAATTGAAAGTGCTCAATACCTCAGAGGTACCTCCTTTCACTATCGAAGATAAAACGGATGGGGGAGACGATTTGCGAATGAAGTATCGTTACCTCGATCTTCGCCGTCAGTGTGTACGCCAGAATCTGGAACTCCGTCACCGCATGACCATGGAAGTGAGAAAATACCTCGACAGTAAACGTTTTATCGAAGTGGAGACACCGATGCTTATCGGTTCTACTCCCGAAGGTGCCCGAGATTTCGTCGTACCTTCAAGAATGAATCCCGGACAATTTTATGCCTTGCCGCAGTCTCCGCAATTGTTTAAGCAATTGCTGATGGTTGCCGGTCTTGATCGATATTTCCAGATAGTAAAGTGCTTTCGTGATGAAGACCTGCGTGCCGACCGTCAGCCGGAGTTCACCCAGATAGATTGCGAGATGAGTTTTGTTGATCAGGAAGACATTCTTGAATTGTTTGAGGGAATGGCCAAACACCTGTTCAAAACCATTCGCGGTATTGATTTAAAAGATTCGTTCCCGCGCATGTCATGGGCTGATGCCATGAAATATTATGGAAGTGATAAGCCTGATTTGCGCTTTGGCATGAGATTCGTTGAACTGATGGATATTCTCAAGGGACAGGGTTTCAGTGTTTTTGATGATGCCAACTATATTGGCGGTATTTGTGCCGAAGGTGCAGCAAGTTACAGTCGCAAACAATTGAATGAACTGACCGACTTTGTAAAGAAACCGCAGATCGGTGCCAAAGGTTTGGTTTACGCCCGTGTTGAGGCCGACGGAACAGTGAAATCGAGTGTGGATAAGTTTTATAGTCAGGATATCCTTCAAAAAATGAAGGGTGCATTCAATGCCAAACCGGGTGATTTGATATTGATCCTTTCGGGCGGTGATGCCATGAAGACTCGCAAACAGCTTTCCGAACTTCGTTTGGAGATGGCTGCACAGTTTGGGTTGAGGGATAAGAACAAGTTTGCTTGTCTTTGGGTTGTTGACTTCCCGCTTTTTGAATGGAGCGAAGAAGAAGGTCGTCTGATGGCTATGCATCACCCTTTCACTTCTCCGAAATTGGAAGATATTCCTTTGCTCGACACCCATCCCGAACAGGTGCGTGCCAATGCCTATGATATGGTAGTGAACGGCGTTGAAGTGGGTGGCGGTTCCATCCGTATTCATGAGAGTGCATTACAAGATAGAATGTTCAAAATACTCGGGTTTACCGAAGAGAAAGCTCAAAAGCGTTTTGGCTTCCTGATGAAAGCCTTTAAATATGGTGCTCCTCCTCATGCAGGGTTGGCCTATGGTCTTGACCGATGGGTATCGTTGTTTGCAGGTCTGGATTCCATTCGTGACTGCATCGCATTTCCGAAGAATAATTCAGGCAGAGATGTGATGATCGACGCTCCGGGTGAGTTGGATCCTTCTCAGTTGGATGAGTTGAATTTGAAAGTGGATATTAAAGAAAAGAAGTAAGCTGCTGTTTTTTCAGCATTGTTTCTATAAAATAATCGTCTTATACCTATATTAAGTATAAGACGATTATTGTTTTTATTCTATTTTTCCAGATAGCGTTTGTCGAGTCCGTCATACGCATCGATTCTCCGGTCGCGAAGGAATGGCCACCAGCGGCGAACGTTTTCTGTCCGGTCTTTATCGATTTCCACAATGATATTTTCATCATTTGCGTTGTTGGCTCTTGCAAGGATTTCTCCCTGTGGGCCGGCCACAAAACTGTTTCCCCAGAATTGAATGCCGTTGGTTTGTTTCGAAGGGTCGGGCTCAAGGCCTACACGGTTGACGGTGATGACTGGTATGCCGTTGGCAACCGCATTTCCACGCTGAACGGTCATCCAGGCATCCAATTGCCGTTCTTTTTCATCTTTCTTATCCGAACTTTCCCAACCGATAGCTGTCGGATAGATCAGTATCTCCGCTCCCCTCAAAGCCATGAGACGGGCAGCTTCGGGATACCATTGGTCCCAGCAGACGAGCACGCCCAGTTTGCCCAAGCTTGTGTTGATCGGTTGAAAGCCCGTGTCACCCGGAGTGAAATAAAATTTCTCATAATAGGCAGGATCATCGGGAATGTGCATTTTGCGGTACTTGCCGGCGATGCTTCCGTCTTTATCAAAGACGACGGCCGTATTGAAATACAGGCCCGGGGCACATTTCTCAAATAAAGAAGTGACTAGCACAATCTGATTCTCTCGGGCTATTTTTGAATAAGAATCAGTGGACTGTCCCGGAATCGTTTCTGCCAAATCAAAATTCTTAGTGTCTTCTACCTGACAGAAATAGAGTGTGTTGTGCAATTCTTGCAGTACAATAAGTTGCGCACCTTGCTTGGCACAGGCACGGATGCTTGTGGTCAGTTTCTCTAAGTTGACCGCTTTGTCCTTTTGGTTGGACTGTTGGATAAGTCCGATTTTAATTTTATTCATCTCATTTATCGTATTACACCCTCAGGAAACTGCATGGTGATGCAATGTAGTGATCCGTGTTGGGTGATCAGCGGCAGGCAGTCGAGAGGGATAATTTCACGGTTCGGAAAGGCTGTTTTCAACACTTCTCCGGCTTGTTTATCCGTTTCCGGTTGATTGTAAGTGGGGTAGAGCACGGCCTCGTTCATAATAAGAAAATTGGCATAAGTGGCCGGTAATCTCTCAAAATCATTTTGAATTTTGTATGGAAACGGTAGCGGATATAATGTATATGGATCGCCATCGAGGGTGCGAAAACCCTTTAATTGTTCCTCCATGGCTTTGAGCTCATCGTAATGCTCGTCATCCTTGTCATCGCATTTCACATAGGCGATGGAGGTAGGTGAGCAGAATCTTGCCAACGTATCGATATGGCTGTCCGTATCATCTCCGTTGAGGTAGCCGTGATCAATCCAGAGCACACGTTGCAGGTGGAGAACGGAGCGAAGATATTCTTCTATTTCTATCTTGTTCATATGATCGTTGCGGTTGGGCGAAAGCAGGCATTGTGAGGTAGTGAGTACGGTGCCTACGCCGTCGCTATCGATGGAACCACCTTCGAGAACGAAATCAAGACAGTTGACATATCTGCCGTTGAGCGTTTTTGAATTGATGATGCATCGATTGATTTGATTGTCCAAGTCGGAAGGAAATTTGAGTCCCCATCCGTTGAAGGTGAAATCAAGCAAGCGTGGAGCTTTTCCGTCGAGCAAGGTGATGAATCCGTGGTCGCGAGCCCACGTATCGTTGGTGTCGCATTCTGCAAAACGTACATTGTCGATATTGATTGTTCCCTTCAGTTGTTTCCTCACTTTATCCGGTTCGGGTGTGACGATAAGTAATAATTCGCGTTTGGCTATTTCGGTGGCAATTCGGGCATAACATTCTTGTACTTCTTTAAGAATGTGAACCCAATCGGTTCCGGCATGCGGCCAAGTGAGTTGTATTCCGCTTTGTGTGTACCATTCTGCCGGCAGATAAGGAGAGCTTAATTCTTCTTGCTCGCTGATTTTAGTGCCGAATGTAAGTTGTAAATCTTTGGCGGATGTACCGCCGATGTTACCGAATCCAACAATAATTCCCATCTTTTTACTTTTTAATTTAGATCATTTGTTTTTTTATTGACAGGACAAAGATAACGTATTTAATTTATTTGAAATAAAAAAAAAATTTTAAATACCTCATGAAGTGATATATTAATAACAACAAAAGTTATCCGGATATGATGAGGAGTTATTGAGATATCTTTACTTGTTATCCGGATAATTCTTGTTGTTATATTTTTAGGGAAACATTAATGTGAAAGTGGTGAGATGGTGCTGTATATCGCTTCTCAAGTTCAGCGTGCCGCCGCTCAATCTCATAATCTGTCGTGAGATGGAAAGTCCTACGCCGCTGCCGTCGGACTTGGTTGTAAAGAATGGCACAAAGATATGTTCT
>Ga0172378_10006807_pt1 | contig 10657 bp, 14 predicted proteins | sample GrowelOW332metaG_FD_119755 | JGI IMG/M metagenome (GOLD analysis project Ga0172378, IMG submission 119755) | Groundwater microbial communities from an aquifer near a municipal landfill in Southern Ontario, Canada - Pumphouse #3_1 metaG | ecosystem: Environmental > Aquatic > Deep subsurface >... | reverse complement strand
TTGAACTCACGGTGCTTTTTACGGCACAAAGGATTTCAAGTCCTTCACCATAAACCAACTCGGTCACTTCTCCAGAATTTCTAATTTTTACAATATAATCTATCGTAAATATCAAATTTAGAATCTCCATTTATACTAGAATCTATACCCCAAAATTTCGATAAGAAATTTTTGTAATCTTCTGCTATCTTATCAACTTCTTCGAATCCTACCTGTACACTAATTAAGTTCTTATTAGTGTTTTGTTTATACAAGTCCTTACTAAGATTTTGTTTATACAAAACGAGAACACAGTAGGCACAATCCCTAAGTTGTAATATCTTTAAGCCACGAGGATGTTCACTATTATGTTCATTATTATATTCACTACAATAAAAAACTTGAGATACTCTGCCCTCGTCAATCTTTTCTACACAGTCTATAGAAAATTGAATACTGATAGCAGTATCGGTTGACACATCTACGATGAAAAATTCTTTTTCTTCTTCTTTTGGTATAACTGAAGTAATATGAACCATATTAATTCTCCTTACTTTATTTTAAGTATTGTTTTGATGTAATCTTCATTTTCAGAACGTAAAATTTTCTTTTTGAACACCGAGTTATATTGTTCAATAAATGTATTAAACATTTCTGATTTTGAATCAGAAATAAAATTTATGGCACGAACAAAAGCATATTCTCTTCCATGTGCCTTTTCAAAATTATCACGATAATTACAACGAGAAATACCGGATATTAATTCAGTTCCATCAAGAAGCTTAATCATACAATGTGTGATTTTGTCAATCCACTCAATAGTAATTTTTCTTCCATATTTATCAATCTTAGTCTGTGTAATAAGTTCAGCCGCATATCTGAACTTTACTACATACACTTTTCCATTAGCATTTACTAACATAACATTACTCCTAAATTAAAAATTCATTCCCTTAATTAATGAGAGAAACTCTTGTCTAGACATTGCATTATCTTTGAATGCTCCACGCATACAAGATGATAGCATTTCTGAATCAGAATCATTCACTCCCCTAATTTTTACACATAAATGTGTGGCCTTAATTACAATTGCTAATCCTTTTGGGTCAACCTCTTTTTCAAGATAATCAGCAAGCATTACTGTAGCTTCTTCTTGAATTTGTGGTCTTCTACAAAACCAGTCGGTTAAACGATTGAATTTAGATAGCCCTTTAAGTCTTGCAGGTGAAATAATTCCAATCCAACAACTACCTAAAATCGGAACAAGATGATGACTACAACAAGAACGTACTTGAATTGGGCCTATGATATATAAATCATCATACTTCTTTACATTTGGAAAATCAGTCATAGTAGGAGCTGGAACATATCTTCCTTTAAACAATTCCTGCACATACATTTTAGCAACACGTTTAGCAGTTCCATTCGTGTTGTGGTCATTGTTAGTGTCAATAACCAAAGAATCTAAAACTCCCTGCATTTTATTCTGAATTTCTTCTTGTAAAATTTCGAGCTCACCTTCTTTTATGAATTCAGAAATATTGTCATTTGCTAAAAATGATTTTCCTGCCGTTTGAATTCTATTCCTAATTGTAGAACTTATACTTCCAACGTTTGAATTTGAGTAAATTGTACCCTTATTGGTAAGTTCTTTAATTTTCTCTTTTTTCATGATTTTCCTTTAGGGGATAAAAGCAATAATTGCCACTTTATCAAAATTCTTCGATTGTATTAATTCTGATGCGTCCTCTTCAAAAACAAAGTCTTCACCAAATTCATCCAAATACTCTTTCTCTAATTTGTTTTCAATTGCACGTTTTTCTGTATCCTCAATGTAGCAATTAAAACATATTCCATTGTATTTAGATTTATCCCCATCTACAATTTTTCCTTTTAACGAGTTTTCCCCGCAAGAATCATACAAAATTAATGTTTTCATAAAACTCCTTTTATTTCTTTCTTTTTACAGAATTTATAACTACTTTGTTGTAGCTTTTTAGATGAACTTTAGACACGGGTTTATTGCTATTCCATAAATAAACTAATTTCTTTTTAATTCTAGTATATGCATCTTCTTTTTTGGTTTTTGCTATCCAGTACAAAGCTATTCCAGCAGAATCAAATTGATGTTCAAGAATAGGAATAGTAGATAGGTTCTTACTAAGATGCAAAAACCCAAATACTTCTGGCAGACCAGTCTTTTTTGGGAATCCATATGCCTTATAACAATATCCTTTCCAAACTGCGGGTGTTATTAAATATATCTCTGCCTTGTTTCTTAAACAAATGTCGGATATTATTCCAAGCATAAAGGATATGAATTCACACGAGGCACCCATTTTTGAATTTGACCCTCTAACTAGATACCTTTCTGCAACCACAGTATCAATTTTCCACTTAGTAAATATATCTTTAATCTTTTTTGAAAACTCTTTTATGTTTTCGTTTATACCTGCTTCTGAAAATGAAGATATAGTGAATCCCAGCATCCCTGTACACATCAGTTTATTTTTATCTGATACTACCGAATATGCAAAATGGTCTTTACCAGGGTCACAAGCTAAAAGCATAATTACTCCTCATCTTCATCTATATCCGATAAAGAGTTTTTAAATGGATTATCAAAATCTAATTCTTCTGCAAAATCATCTTCCTCATTAACAATGTCGGTGTTATCTTCATTTAGATCATTGAACTCTTGCTCATCAATTTCTTTTCCGTTCTTTCCCATTATAGTTATTCTCCCTTAACTATTGCGTTTACATATTTTACTGCCTTGTTCTGCATCTTTTTTGAATACCCATATTTCAAAGATAATATAGTAGGTAATCCATCAGTTACACTAGTCATACCTATTTCAATAGGTTTAGTAGTAACTAGTTGCTTTGTAAAGCAGGTTACTTTTTCTATTCCCTTTTCAGAAGAAATAGACAAAGAGTTTTTAATAATATATCTAATAAAGTGTCTTTTTGGGTTTGGAATCTTTTCTCCTTGAACAACTGTTTTAAGAGTTTTTATACTGTGCAACTTAATAAATTTTGGTTCTCCATCCTTTATATAAACAAATCCTTTGCCTGATCTTTCTCCAAAATCTGTTTGCATAAGACTTCCACAGTACCATGCGTTGTCTAGTAAAAATTGATGTTTATGAACATCCCCCAAAAGCCAAGCAGTTACCCCTTTAATTCTAGGTAGACTTTCTTTTCCTATCTCTTTTCCAAGATCATTTCTAGACTTCATGCATTCATGTAGACAAACATAAAAATCTCCATCTACTCTTTCTATGTATTTGTTTACCTTTTTCCTTATCTTCTTTTTAGTAAGCTTTTGCTGACATGGGATACATAGAAAGTAAGAATCTTTTACCTTTATTAACTTTTCTTTATGGATAACAAAATTTATTCTTGACCCACAAGGAAGATATGATAGATCAAGTGATCGTAGCATACTCTCCTTATAGCTATTCCAATCATGATTTCCTTCGTCAAAAATAAACACACAATAAGGAAGAGATATTATTAATTTTGATATTGCTTCTACTATTAAATTTCTCTCCTCCTCCTTTGGTGTACTAGTGTCAAATAGATCACCTGTAGCAACAAAAACATCTGGTTGTTTTTGTATAGCATATTCTACTAATTCAAATAAACCCTTTCTTTGGTTGTCTAGATATTCAGGAATTTTATTTCGCAAACATCCTATATGCCAATCGGCAGTATGTAGAATTGATAAACTCAAAATGATCCCTCATTCATCTGTCTTAAAACTTCTGGTTTTAAATCTGCTGGAATCCATCCTTCTGGCTTAACTATTTTTCCATCTTCTCTACATACATACTTTCCGTTTACTCCTTGTTTTCTAAGATTTGCTTCATGAACTAAATCAAATATCCTATCCGTGTTCATTCCATGTTTAGCCGCCATGTCCTTCATGTAATATTCAATATCAACTATAGCATCCATCTGGCATTCAACTGTTTTTTCATCAGAGTAGTCTAAATCTAAATCTAACCGTTCATCGCACATACTTAAAATGGTTTCAAGAGCTACTTTTTTATATCGAATTCCTGCCGTAGACAAAAGCTCTAAAAGTTCATCCATAACCATTTTGCATAAGAAGGTTACCTGATTAGATGGCATTGGAATTGCCTTTGTTGGTAATTCACTGCCTGTTAAAGATCTGTACGCACCACTAGTAAATTCTCGAACTTTTTCAGAATTAGTCTTCATATCCACCTTCCTTATCATCCTCTTTTTTCTTGTCCTCATTTTTCTGGTCATTCTCTTTTCTATTTGTCATTACAGCTTTCTTTTTAGCAAAGTACAGAGCCCAGGCATACCCAGAATCCATTTGTTTTCTACAATGATCGTAAATACAATTTTTTCTTTCTGGATTCTCAACTAACTCTTTAAATTTCTGCCATGATACTCTTAGATCAAAAGAAATTAATTTCTTTTCTTTTTTGTCCTTATGCTTTTTCTTCTTTTCTTTCTTTTTGGTAGCAAGATCCCCCATACGATCTATGAAATTTGGAGAAATATATTTATCCTGATCTGTTCCTAGAATTGATAATTCTATACCTTTTCCGGTCTTTTTACTACATTGTCCAGTTTTATACAAAAACATATAGGCATCAAACGAAGGATCTAAACCATCACCAACATTTGAATGATGTTCAAATCTCCAACGAACATAGGATTCTTGGAATGGTGAAAATAGTTTATTTTTAATGCACTTTAATTTTGCATATCTATATCTATCCGTACCATCATTATCCCAAGATGGTTCCTCATCAACTTGGCCTTTTCCTTCATCCGTTACTCCACTAGTAGTAAATACAGGATCTACTGTTGAACATGAAATAGAACCAAAACGAACTCTTTGTGAGGAATAAAATTTAGCCGCATCACCACAAGGTTCATACTCTGGATTACCAAACATTTGTCCAATCTTAGTTCTAACCTGATTAGTATATAGAACGGTTACTCTTCTAGGCCCCATTGGATTTATTACTAGCGGAAAACTATCAGATAACATTCTTGCCTGCTGTGCAAGAGGAGAAGATTTATCATCTTTTTCTTTTGCTTCCGGCAAAAGAGCTTTTAAGGAATCTATAACTACTAGCATTGATGTTCGTCCACCAATCTCTCTTTTAGTGAATGAATACGTTCCATTTTTATTCTTATTTGCCCAGCACCACCCATGTTTCTTGCTTTTTACTACCTTTGGAACAGCATTTTTAATTATTCTTCCAGCATGTCTAAAAACATTTTCACCACTGTTACATGGAATATAATAAAATAAACCAGGCTTAATAATTTTATCATCCTCAATAACACCAACAAAGTATTCCATAGGGTGACCTGTTCTCTTGAAAATGATACGATCAAGATAGTCAGGGTCAGTGGCATTTTCTGCATCATACAAAATAACAGGTATTCCATTTAGTAAGGCATCCCCGATAGCCTCATATGCTCCGGTAGTTTTTCCAGATTGTTCGGGGCCAAAGGTAGAGCACGAACGACCAGGCCCATATCCCCCGCCTAAAATAAGATCCAAAGATAATGATCCTGAACTAAGAGCCCAGTTAATTCCTCCCCTACCAAAAGAAAGAGTAACTGGTCGCATATCAAGCGTCTTTCCTTCTTTTTCCATAGAAGTAGCTATCGCTTTTATGTAGTCAGGTACTTTTGCTTTTTCAACTTTTTCAGTTCCAGTAGATTCCTGTTTACTCTTCCTGTCTTTATCATGATGCTTCTTACTCATCTATCACCTCTAATTTGTTTTTTGAAAATTTCAATGGCATAAGTTCCTTATTGGAACATTTAGAATTTCTACAGTCTGCAAACACTCCCTTATCAGTAATGTTCAAATATAATCTTTGAGAACATTTTTCACACCTTGATATTATTTTTGGAAATTTAACTTACTCTATTTCTGAAAGTTCTATATTTATTCTATCCCACCTATCAGATACAAACTCATAGTATTCGGAATCATTATTAATATCTTTCTTAATACCATTATTTGTTTTTATTATAAACTTTTCATTTGTCAACTTAGGTATGTATTGCTTTATAAGATTTAAAACAAATTTTCCTTTTGTTGTTATTACATACGATGTATCCATAGTGTTAACTATGTAATTTGATTTCAGCAAACTAAATATAGTGTACGCCCATATTTTAGCCGGGATACCCAAATAGGATAAATAAAAAGCTAGTGATGTTTGTGAGCATCCTAAACTATCCGCTTTACTTAGGGTAACTATATTTTTTTCTTCTAGTTTTTCGCAGTATAAATACACCGGAATAAAAAGTTTTTTATCATCCGTAACTATCGAAAATTTATTTTTATACATAGCAGAAAAATTATTTTGATATGCTACTTCGGATATTAAATCTCTTGCATAATCAGAAATAGAACCATCAACTGCATTTACTAGATACATTCCCCAGTTACTTGATCCTGTTTTATTGTCAGGAAACAAATCACTATTTAGTTTATTAATTCTAGTGCTACTAGATGATGTTGGCCATGTTATGTAACCACAAGAATACGCCTCGTATAAACCTTTTACTGATCCTACCCACTTTAGGTATCTTGCTATTTTGCACATGAAAATTTCATAACTTTCAATATTGCATAATTTTTTACTATCTACCTCTACAGATCGAAAAATAGTATTTTCATTTTTTTGATATTCAACACAACATCTTCTTCCATCAATTTCGGCTACTTTTAATTTAGAAGATATTGTGTTAATAAAATTAAGAACTATAGCCGAATGAAGTTCTAAATCAACTGGAAATGGTAAATAAGAATTAAACTTTTCATTCAAATTAAATTTAACTAATCTATCTAATGCTAGACGAGCCTCATACCTATATTTTTTAGTTGGATGATAATCAATTTTTTTAGTTTTCAAAAAGGAATTTAATACAAAATCCTCAGTTATAGACGGAAGCCTCATTCTATATATAGGAACAGAAATTTTAATCTTACATATATAGGAGTACGCTTTATAAGAAAGATAGTCTCCTCTCTCATCCGGAACAAATGCTATGTATATTTCTTTACTAATGCGTGCAAATTTAGATATTTCTTTATTCGTTACTTTTTGCTTTGGAAAATATTCATCCGTAACGGACACCTTACTTTCGGTAAAGGATAAGAAATTTTTACAATTAAGTACCTTCCAATTACCCTCAATACAAGATAATATTCTAGAAAGCTTTTTCTCCACTAAATAATCATCAACTAGAACAAGGCTCAATAATGAATTTTCCACTTTGCTTTTATGTTTCTTTTTCATAGCCTTTATTTTCCTGTGATCTTAGATAGTCTATCACTAATTCTTTTCCTTCTCTTTTTATTCTAACATTTCCTTTCTTATCTAAAACTAGTACAGCCGGAACACTGCTTATTTGAAATGCACACGCTCTTTCTTTTGTAACGGGCATGACTATGCTATTAAAAAAACTAGGTAAATTTTTAATTAAGTTTTCTGCCTCTATGTACTTTTGTTTATACAAATAAATTAAAGTAGTTTTTTTAGGCATAATAAATCCTTTGTAATAAAAAAGCAGGGTAGTTTTATGTATCTACCCTGCTCATATTTATTTAGTCATCGTCATCGTCTGAATGCTTTTTCTTTTTCTTCTTTTTCTTAGATGGTTTTTCATCTTCATCGTCATCGTCATCATCAAAATCTAAATCGTCATCATCATCGTCATCATCTTTCTTGCCTTTCTTTTTCTTTTTTGGTTTTTCGTCATCGTCTTCATCGTCTTCATCGTCAAAATCTAAATCATCCTCGTCATCGTCTTTCTTACCTTTCTTTTTCTTTTTAGAAGGCTTTTCATCTTCATCATCTGAATCATCATCGCTCTCATCTTCATCTGAATCATCATCGTCATCGTCATCCACCTTCTTTCCCTTCTTTTTCTTGGAAGGTTTTTCGTCCTCCTCGTCTTCGTCTTCGTCTTCGTCCGAATGTTTCTTTTTCTTCTTTGGTTTTTCATCTTCATCAAAATCATCTTCGTCTTCATCCTCTCCCTTACTACCCTTCTTTTTCTTGTCAAAGTAACCACATCTTTTAAGACTCTCTTCAATGCTTTCAGCAGAAGTAGGTTTAAAATATTCAGAAAAATCAATAAGATCTTCCTTAGAATAAGTTTTAATTTTCTTCAAAGGAATATCTGTTGCTTTCTGAACATTCCACTTTGCTGGCTTTTGCGAATCATCGTACTTAAACCAAAGACTATATCCATCATTTTTATGTTGTGGCTCAATACCATTACCAGCAGTTTCCATAACGGTTTTGATTTCTGCAATTGCTCCGGCAGGTAATACGAAAGCAGTACACTCCGACCAGGATGAACTTCCGTCCTTCTTTTTCTTTCTCATAAACCCATTAACGTACCATCGTACCTGCCCTCTTCCTAGTTTTTCCTTGGAAGAATAATCTGTACAAACAAGGCAAGTTTCCGCAGTTGATTGCTCTGCCTCAGAATCCCAGTCAGGACACCAAACAGGAAAAGCAGATCCGGTTTTTTCTTTATAATTCTTCCCCATGTCATCTGGCTTTGTATTAATCCAATGCATAAGAAAGCTATAAAACTTCCCTCCTAAACGGATCTCTACTGCTTTACCAGGATATTCTTTTTGAATGTCAACTACACCAAGATCTTTATCCCAAGATTTTTCTCTTGCGTATCCCTTGATATCCGACAATGACTTTCCAGACACTTTTGCCATATTGTTCTCCTTAAATGAACGTTTGTTTTTTACACATTTTTAATTTGAGCATCACACTCTTTTTTAATCTCTTCTTCTGTAATCTCTTTACATGGTAATTTATCAAATGTACCAAATTTTAAACATAATATTTTTCTATCAAGATCATTTATTCCAGATAATAAATAATCTATAGACTCAAAACTTTCTTCCTCTTCTGGAAATGTAACTAATAATTCATTTTGTTGAATTTCTTCATCTTCTACTCCTTGACCAACGGCAACATCAATTCTAATGTTTGCAGGTTTGTTCATCATCAAATTAATATCTCTAGCCCTAGATTCGGACAGACCTATATTCTTAGCAGCCTTCTCAAATGTTTTTCCTTTATCAAGTCCATCTTGAAGTCTACTATATAAGTTATTCATTCCAGGTGGAACTTTTATTAGATTGTGTGGTTGAAAAAGTTTAAGCTCATTATTTATCCATATATCTATAAATGCCGCAAGAATACCTCCATTACGAACATCAAATCTCCATATAGCTTTTCTTAACCCTCTTGCCCCTTCCATAAAATTATCTTCTACAAAATCTATATTTCCATTACTAAGTGCAATAGAACTAGAAATTACTTTTTTATAAAACGGCTTTTCTACACATTCCTGTATTCTTCTAACTACTTCAAATACTTCAAATAATCTATTTAACTCTCCAACTGAAAAAGAACATTTATATTTAGTTCTATATTCTTCGCAATTATTGGAAGAATATTTTTCAAAATCAGATTGTATAGACCCAACGAAAGAATAGTGCATCCCCCTCAAAAGCCTTAGACTATCTACCATAGCACCAAATTTTTCTACATCTGTCGTGTTGCATTCTTTTAGAAATACAAAGCAATCACTAGTTATGCTATTGCAGAAGCTATACCTTTTATTCTTTGTTCTAAGCCACCCAAGAACTAATCGACAATAATAAATTCTAGTGTACTCTGGAAATATAAAATAGCATTTTCTAATGCACATAGATAAAAGTCTATCCATTTGTGCTAATAAACTATTTACATCTGATTGAACCATTAAAGGAGTTTTTAAGGTTAAGCACTTTATGGTATCGTATGCATCTATATTTGATCGAAAATTTTTCATCATTTTTCCTTAATTTTTATAAAGAGGTTTTTATGATTGACATAAATCGTACCGTAAAGGTTACACCAAAAAAAGCAAAAAGAAAAGCGAACTATGTATCAGTTCACATTCTTCAAAAATTATTAGGCGAAGATAAAGCAGGTCAATACCATCTATTTTATGGATTCTGTATTGACTCTCAAACTAAATACAGATTCAGGCATAAATTTTTTGTTAAGAGGTATGGAACAGGGCCACTAGCTAAAATAAAAGCAATATGTGATTGTGAAAATTTTACATATACATGGGAAATGGCATTAGCAAAAGTAAAGAGCTCCGTTAGATACAGATCAAATGGAAAAGCTCCAAAATTAACTAATCCAGGTATGGTTCCTGGTATATGTAAACATCTAGTAGCAGTGCTGAAAGCAACTATGAAAGTAATACCAACTAAAACTGGAAGAATATTACTTCCTAGAAATTTTTAATGTTTTCCTAACCTCAATAACCTCATGTAGTATTATTTTTTGTATTTTCTTTATTCTCTTTAGGGTCATTGGATACTTCCAGTAGGTATCCAATGCACTTAAAGAATATTCTTTAGCTACTCCTCTTTCATCATTATATACTATTGGGTACAAACCCTTACCCTTTAAATGCTCTAGATATTTTGAAACCCAAATATTCCCTGCCTGTAATATATTTCTCTTCTTTCTTTGTTTTTCATTTTTCTTCCACTCTGCATATCCATAACTTGTTTTTGGGTCTATTCCAAACTCTAATAATTCTTTTTTAGTAAGATACCTAGGGAG
>Ga0172378_10006803_pt1 | contig 10659 bp, 8 predicted proteins | sample GrowelOW332metaG_FD_119755 | JGI IMG/M metagenome (GOLD analysis project Ga0172378, IMG submission 119755) | Groundwater microbial communities from an aquifer near a municipal landfill in Southern Ontario, Canada - Pumphouse #3_1 metaG | ecosystem: Environmental > Aquatic > Deep subsurface >... | reverse complement strand
GTCAAAATAAAAAAATACAAATCAAAAAAAATATCCATTCCAGCAAGCTAGCTTGCTGGAATGGATAAATCATAGTATGTTTGTCCAATAAAACCTGTAACGCTTATTTAGGACTTGATAAAATCTGATTACAAAGGTAAGTTACCGTGTTTTTTGGCAGGATTTGAACGAATCTTAGTCTGAGTCATATCCAAAGCCTGAATCATCTTAGCACGAGTCTGAGAAGGAAGGATGATCTCATCCAAATAACCCAACTCAGCAGCACGGTAAGGGTTAGAGAATTTCTTCTCGTACTCCTTCAGAACCTGAGCCTTCTCTTCATCTGTTTTGTTTCTGTACAAAATATTAACTGCACCAGATGCACCCATAACTGCAATCTCTGCACTTGGGTAAGCGAAGTTAACATCAGCACCAGTATGCTTACTTGACATAACGATGTACGCACCTCCGTAAGCTTTTCTTGTGATCAAAGTAACCTTAGGAACGGTTGCCTCAACATAAGCGTAAACGATCTTAGCTCCGTGACGGATAATTCCGTTATGCTCTTGAGTACATCCAGGAAGGAATCCAGGAACGTCTTCCAAAGTAATAACCGGAATATTGAAGCAGTCGCAGAAACGGATGAAACGAGCAGCCTTATCAGAAGCATCGATATCCAAAACTCCAGCTTGAACAGCAGGTTGGTTGGCAACGATACCGACAGACTTTCCGTCCATTCTTGCAAAACCGATAATGATATTCTGAGCAAAGTTAGCCATAACCTCAAAGAAAATACGGTCATCGACAATTGAGTCGATCAATTCCTTCATATCGTAAGGCTTGCTTGGATCCTCAGGGATCAAAGTATTCAAATTCTCATCCTCACGCAATGGGCTGTCGCTTGTTGCGCAGAATGGAACATCTTCCATATTGTTGGATGGTAAGAAGCTTAACAACTCACGAACCATCATCAAAGTATCCTCTTCCGTTTCGCCCAAGAAATGAGAAACACCACTCTTAGAGCTATGAGTATAAGCACCGCCAAGTTCCTCTTTGTCAACCTCTTCGTTTGTCACAGACTTAACAACGTCTGGACCGGTAACGAACATGTGGCTCTTTTCTTTCACCATGAAGATGAAATCCGTCAAAGCTGGAGAGTAGCACGCGCCTCCTGCGCAAGGCCCCATAATAACAGAGATTTGAGGAATAACACCAGAAGAGATGGTATTTTGATAGAAAATATCACCATAACCTGCAAGGCTACCTACACCCTCTTGAATACGAGCACCTCCTGAATCGTTGATTGCAATGATAGGAGCTCCCATCTTAAGAGCTAATCTCTGAACCTTAACGATCTTGTTTGCATTTGTACGGCTCAAAGAACCACCAAACACAGTGAAATCATAAGCATATACATAAACAAAGCGGCCATCGATCTTTCCGTAACCAGAAACGATACCATCACCGTCTATGAAATTCTTATCCATGCCAAGATTATGGCTCTGATGAATAACAAACTTGTCCAACTCAACGAAAGTACCTTTATCCAAAAGGACATTGATACGCTCTCTTGCAGTCAACTTTCCAGCCTTCTTCTGTTTGTCGATTTTATCCTGACCACCAGCAAGTTCAGCCTGTTTGTTTCTCTCTATAAATTCTTTAATCTGTTGATTCATCTTCGATAATTTAAAAGTTACGTCAGAAGGTTCTCAAGCCAATGGCTCTAGAGAAATAAGAGTCTCGTCACCACGAATAGTAGTGCCCTCTGAAACAAGAATATCTTTTATTATGCAATCATTCTTAACCTTATATTCACTCTGCATCTTCATAGCTTCAACTATGATAACTGGCTTACCAGCCTCAACCTTATCTCCCTTTTCAACCAAAATCTTCACGATTTTACCTGGCATTGGAGAGAATATGCGGTCTTGAGCCACACCTCCGTCAGAATTCTTTCTGTTTCTGAGGTATTTTGTCTGAAGGTCAATCATCTCAACCTGATAAGAATCGAACAAGACATTAACGGTATACTCGTTACCTTTGTCTGGTCTTCTAATCTCCGCATTATATGACTTACCATCTTTGGTAATAATAGAACACAAACCGTTCTCTGCCATTACAATGTCTACATCGTAGACAGTACCATTTATTGAGATACTGACTTTGTTGTCTTCTTTGCTCAGAAGCTCAACTTCAGCCATTTCATTTCCTATACGTACTTCCATTTAAATGCTCTTTATTAATCATTAAAAGCCTACGAAAGAATTAAATCCTTATCATTCCAGAACGCTTACCGAACTCACGCCACTTGCTGATTGGACGATTGTCTGCCGTCTTCGGTGCATTCTCCTCTAAATTTACGATATAATCGATATAAGCAGCTATAATAGCAATATTCTCTGATTCTGATTCTGACTCTGAATTATCATTTACCTTCTTATCCTCTGTCAAATAGGATTTATTAACCTCAAGAAAATTGGTGTTGTATTTTCCATTGACAAATTCAGGCACATCGATAATCTTTCTCAGATAGCTAATGTTTGTCTTGACGCCAGTAATCTTATACTCATAAAGCACACGTCTCATACGCTCTATGGCATATTTTCTATTAACAGCCCAAACGATCAATTTACCGATCATGGAATCGTAATACATTGGAATTTCATAACCGTCGTAAACGAAACTATCCAAACGCACACCCATACCCAATGGTTCAGTGATTTGTTTGATGATACCGGGAGCCGGAGTAAAGTTATTCTCAGCATCCTCAGCACATATACGGCACTCAATAGAGTGACCTCTCTGATGAATATCTTCTTGTTTGAAACGAAGTGGCAATCCGTTAGCTATATTGATCTGCTCTTTAACCAAATCAACGCCGACAACCTCTTCTGTGATTGGGTGCTCAACCTGTAGACGGGTATTCATCTCAAGGAAGTAATAATTCAAATTATCATCAACCAAGAATTCGATGGTACCTGCACCCTCGTAATTAACAGCCTTAGCAGCAGCTACGGCCTTCTTTCCCATCTCTTCTCTCAACTCAGGTGTCATCAATGGAGATGGAGACTCCTCCAACACCTTCTGGTGGCGGCGTTGTACAGAGCACTCACGCTCGCACAAGTGAACCACATTTCCAAATTGGTCACCCAAAATTTGAAATTCGATATGATGAGGAGATTCTATATATTTTTCAACGTAAACGGTTCCGTTACCAAAAGACGAAATAGCTTCAGATTTTGAAGTAAGGAAAGAATTCTCAATATCCTTCTCGTCATAAACCAAACGGATACCCTTACCTCCACCACCTGCAGAAGCCTTAAACATAACAGGAAGACCTATACCTTTTGCTATTTTGACTGCATCTTCAACAGAATCGATACCTTCTTGTGTACCTGGAACAACCGGAACACCAGCATCGATCATCATCTGACGAGCAGCGATTTTGTCTCCCATTTTGCGGATAGCATGCTCAGGAGCTCCTATGAAGATGATGCCCTCGTCTTTACAACGTTTTGCAAAGTCTGCGTTCTCTGACAAGAAACCGTATCCTGGATGGATGGCATCTACATTGAAACGTTTAGCAACATCAATAATTTTATCTATATTAAGATAGCTGTCCTTAGCAGCAGCACCGCCTATGCAACAAGCTTCATCGGCATAGAACACATGACGTGAAGTTCTATCTACTTCTGAATAGACTGCTAACGCTTTAATGCCCATCTCTTGACATGAACGCATCACACGAATTGCAATCTCGCCTCTATTGGCAACTAAAATTTTCTTAATCATATATTAATTTTTTCCTAATATTCTTAATCCAATCTTATGGAAGTTATTCATTCCATGTTTACCTTCGATTTACAAACCATATATCTAATAGCTTTTACTATTGCATTATAGGATTGATTATCAAAGAATTCAGCAGACAAAATATTTAGAAACCCATCCAATCACACTGTTCAAATCACATAGGCTTTCGGATCAAATTATAAATCCACAGAATTTTGTCCATAGAGTAAAACAATGTTCTAAAGACTATTTAGTGGAGTATTCCATTTCAACCTTCGTTTTCTAGCAGTTCTACACGGCAAAAAAACCATATAAAACAATCGAAACTTCAATTGAAATCCGGTTTTCTTCCTCTCACAAACGCACCAGAAAACCAAAATCAAACGCAAAGTTAAAGAATTAATTTTATAAAAGCCAATGACAACATCTATTTTTTAGACATTACAAAGTAACAATCTGAATACAAAAGACATAACAAAAGAAACATTTTTTCCACTTAAATCAAGCATCTTTTATCAGAAAGTAACCCCGTAAAAAATCGTATATTTATTCAAAAAATTATGATTATTTGTTTCCGACTTTGTAAAGTATTAGTAATTTTGCCGCGATTTTGGTCTCAGAAAAACGAGAGCTTCCATTGCAACATTAAAAACAACAATGATTTTGTTTTTTGATAGTTCCAGACGAGGTTCATTTTTACTGACCCAAAACCAAAACTTGGGATTTTCTAAATTATAGTAAACTCAATTGTACACCTATTATAATAGGAACATTTTTGAAGAGTGTTTTTTATTTTTTTTTGCACGTTAACTTTCCATTAAGTTGACTACACAATAGAATCCTCTATCTCCAATTCAACTATTGAAGATCCGATTCAAAAAAGAAGCCTCCTCTTCTTACGGACGATATAGAAGCAATAAAAACATCATTAAAAATAATATCATGGATAAGAAAAGTTTAATTAGCATGTTCGTTTCCATCGCAATTGGGCTCATAGCTTGGCTTTTGCCAACAGATGCGTTTGGAATTCAAAATCTCACAGTATTGGAACAGCGCGTCATCGCAATTTTCCTTTTTGCCGCAGCAATGTGGATTACAGAGCCAGTGCCAATCTGGTCAACGTCTGTACTCGTAATCGTATTAATGCTGCTTACCGTTTCTACAAGTAGTTTAACCTTTCTGGCTCCGGAAAAAGGCGAAACGCTCTACAATGGTTTTGTTTACGGAGAACCTATCAATTACAAAGACATTATGGCGGCCTTTGCAGACCCTACCATCATGCTTTTCATGGGTGGATTCGTTTTGGCCATCGCTGCAGCTAAATATAAGATGGATGCCGGCTTGGCAAAAGCAATGCTAAAACCTTTCGGTACAGACTCAAAATACGTTCTTCTTGGTTTCATCATCGTAACTGCGCTTTTTTCCATGTTCATGAGTAACACGGCAACAGCAGCCATGATGCTTACCATCCTTTCTCCGGTTTTGGCGTCATTGCCTGCTGACGGAAAAGGTAGAATCGGATTGGCTCTTGCAATTCCTATCGCAGCAAACGTTGGTGGTATTGGCTCCCCTATCGGAACTCCTCCAAACGCTATTGCCATGGGCTATTTGGAAAAAGCAGGAATTGAAATTCCTTTTGGAACATGGATGGCATTGATGGTTCCTATCATGCTTATCATCCTTGCTTTTTCGTGGATTCTTTTAGTAAAGATGTTCCCATTCAAACAAAAAAATATTGTTGTTGAAGTTCCAGGAAACTTCGAAAAATCACCAAAGGCATATATCGTTTACATTACTTTCATAGTAACCATATTGCTCTGGATATTCGGAAAAGATTTATTCGGAATCAACGCCAACGTTGTAGCATTAATACCATTCGGAGTATTTGCCATCACAGGCGTAATCAACAAGAAAGACCTTCAGAGCATCGACTGGGATGTACTTTGGCTCGTTGCCGGAGGTTTTGCGTTAGGTGTAGGTTTGGATGAGACTGGTCTAGGAAAAGACTTGGTTGCTTCAATTCCATTGGCATCTTGGCCAACCATTATCATGATGATCGGTAGTGGTTTACTCTGTATCACAATGAGTACATTCATGTCTAACTCAGGTACAGCTGCATTACTTGTTCCAATTTTGGCTGCTGCTGGTATGGGAATGAAAGATCAGCTTGCTGAATATGGTGGTGTTCCTGCCTTATTGATCGGTGTTGCATTTGCTGCATCAATGGCTATGTCGTTGCCTATTTCAACTCCTCCAAATGCTTTGGCTTACGCAAAAGGATTTATCAAACAGAAGGACATGGCAATTGTAGGAATCCTAGTCGGAATATTCGGTATGATTATCGGATACACTGCACTAATCATGTTTGGTTCTCTTCTTTAATCAGAATAATGAATAAAAACATTTTAATATAAATATAAGAAGTTACAAGAGAGAATAAATTTCACTCTTGTAACTTTTTTACTTTTAAACACTTGGGGTAATTAAAAATTATAGCAAACTCAACTCTACTCCTATTATATATAGGAACATTTTTGAAAAGTGTTTTTCGTTTTTTGCACGTTAACTTTCCTTTAAGTTGACAAGACGAAGAGTTCCTCTATCTCCAATACAACTATTGAAGATATGATTCTGAAAAGAAGCCTCTTTTTTACGGACGAATAGAAACAAAATAATCATCATTAAAAGAATATTATGGATAAAAAAAAACTAATTAGCTTGTTCATTTCGATCGCAATAGGACTTATAGCTTGGCTTTTACCAACAGATGCGTTTGGAATTCAAAATCTTACTGTATTAGAACAGCGCGTCATCGCAATTTTTCTTTTTGCCGCAGCAATGTGGATCACAGAGCCAGTGCCAATCTGGTCAACTTCAGTACTTGTAATTGTATTAATGCTGCTTACCGTTTCTACAAGCAGTTTAGCATTCCTTGCTCCAGGGAAAGATGAAACGCTCTACAATGGCGTTATTTACGGAGAACCTATTAATTATAAGGCTATTATGGCTGCCTTTGCAGACCCTACCATCATGCTTTTCATGGGTGGATTCGTTTTGGCAATTGCTGCTACTAAATATAAAATGGATGCCGGTTTAGCAAAAGCAATGCTAAAACCTTTCGGCACAGACTCAAAATTTGTTCTTCTTGGTTTCATCATCGTAACTGCACTTTTCTCCATGTTCATGAGTAACACGGCAACAGCTGCCATGATGCTAACCATCCTTTCTCCTGTCTTGGCGTCATTGCCTGCTGACGGAAAAGGTAGAATCGGATTGGCTCTTGCAATTCCTATCGCAGCAAACGTTGGTGGTATGGGAACTCCTATCGGAACTCCTCCAAATGCTATTGCAGTAGGATATTTGGAAAAAGCAGGAATGGAAATTCCTTTCGGAACATGGATGGCATTTATGGTTCCTATCATGCTTGTCATACTTGCTTTTGCTTGGATTCTTTTAATAAAGATGTTCCCATTCAAAGAAAAAAAGATTACCATTGAAGTTCCTGGAAACTTCGACAAATCACCTAAAGCATACATTGTATACGTTACTTTTGCAGTAACTGTATTGCTTTGGATATTCGGAAAAGATTTATTCGGAATCAATGCCAACGTTGTTGCATTAATTCCATTCGGAGTGTTTGCCATGACAGGCGTGATCAATAAGAAAGACCTTCAGAGCATCGACTGGGATGTATTATGGCTCGTTGCAGGAGGTTTCGCGTTAGGTGTAGGTTTGGACAAGACAGGTCTAGGAAAAGACTTGGTTGCTTCAATTCCATTGGCATCTTGGCCAACCATCATCATGATAATCGGCAGTGGCGTACTCTGTATCACAATGAGTACATTCATGTCTAACTCAGGTACAGCTGCTTTACTTGTTCCAATTCTGGCTGCTGCTGGTATGGGATTGAAAGATCAGCTTGCTGAATATGGCGGTGTCCCTGCGCTATTGATCGGTGTTGCATTATCTGCATCATTGGCAATGTCGTTGCCAATTTCAACTCCTCCAAATGCCTTGGCATACGCAAAAGGATTTATCAAACAGAAGGACATGGCAATTGTAGGAATCTTAGTAGGATTATTTGGTATGATTATTGGATACACCGCACTAATCATGTTCGGTTCTCTTCTTTAATCAGAATAACGAATAAAAATATTTTAATATAATTACAAATTACAAGCGGGAAATAGATTCTCTTTTGTTACTTTTTTACTTTTAAAAGATGAAACGATTATTATTGATTTTCGCGGCTCTTATGTCGCTCAACGCAATTACAGCTCAAGAAGCAGCCTCTGTTCAACCAAAAGAAGAGAAACCTTTTAAGCTCAAACCATACGGTTTTATCAGAAACTACTTTTACTACGATTCTCGTGAAAACATCCAATCTTCCAACGGACTCTACAACCAGATTCCTAAGGATGAGAGTCTGAACACTCTTGGTGAAGATTTAAACGAAGAAGCTTCTGCTACCTTCTTAGCCATGACAACAAGACTTGGATTGAACATCACAGGTCCAGATGTATTAGGAGCAGCATCTTCTGCAAAGATTGAGACTGACTTCAATGGTTTCAGCAGTAGTACCACTATGCTTCGTATCCGTCATGCATACATGAAATTGGATTGGAAACATAACTCTATTTTAGCCGGTCAAACTTGGCACCCGATGTACGGTGAAGTTTTCCCAGACGTACTTGGACTTGCATCTGGATCTCCGTTCCAACCTTTCAGCCGTACTCCTCAAGTAAGATATGATTACAGTGTCAGCAACGTTAAGTTGTCTTTGGCAGCTCTCTATCAATTACAATATTTGTCAGTAGGTCCTCAAAAAGAAGCAGCAAATATCTCTTATTCTAAATACGGTGTTTTACCAGAACTTTATGCAAGTGTTGAGTTCAAGAAAGGAGAATTCACTTTAGGCGCTGGCATTGATTACTCTAGAATCAAGCCTAGAAATACGGTTGACGTGGTTAAGATCAAAGCTAATTACGTAACCCAAAAAAATGATACGATAAACATTAAAAACAAGAAGGTATCTGATTACGTGAACGCATTCTCTCCAATGGTATATGTGAAATATTCAACCGGAATGTTTGGAATCAGCGCAAAATCCGTTCTTGGAGAAAACACAGCTCAATTAAACATGATGAGTGGTTATGGAGAGTCTGACATTGACGAAGATGGAAATCGCGAATACACTCCGCTTCGCAGTTCTACTAGCTGGATCGACCTATCATACGGAAAGAAATACAAAATCAATCTATTCCTTGGTTACAGCAAAAACTTAGGAACAAGCAAAAAAATCGAAGGTGAAGTTTTTGTTAGAGGTGCTAAGAACATTGACCAATTCTACAGAATTGCTCCAGCCATTTCTTATAACCTTAAACACTTTATCTTCGGTATCGAATATGAGTTAACAACGGTAGCTTACGGCAAAAAAATCGACGACAAATGCAAGGTTTCTGACACCCACAATGTTAGTAACAACAGAATTTGCAGTATGATCAAATACAATTTCTAATAAAAGAAAGAGAGGTCTATGGTTTCATTTAAGAAACCATTGCCTCTCTTTCTTTTTTATAAAAAAACACTCACCCTAATAAAAACATTGACAATGAAACTTAATTCACCACAAAGTGAGATATACGGAAATGAACAATACACAGCTCTAGAAGCTCAACGATTGGCTCAAGAAATTGCATTCGGCCCTATCGTATTTCAGATTTCCAGACTGATGATCAAGTTTGGAATTTTCCAGATGCTGTCGGACAACAATAAAACAGGACTCTCACTTGAAGAGATCAAAGAAAAGAGTAAGCTGAGCAAATATGCAGTTCAGATATTGTTGGAATCATCTCTAACCATCGGAAGTGTCTTACTAAAGGATGAGAAATTTTATTTGGCTAAAACCGGTTGGTTTCTTCTGAACGACAAAATGGCAAGGGTCAACATAGACTTCAACCATGACGTCAATTATCTAGGAATGTTCAATTTGGAAGAGGCTTTGATTAACGGGAAACCCGAAGGTTTGAAGGTTTTCGGAAATTGGCCAACCATTTACGAAGGACTATCCTCTCTTCCTGCACAAGTACAAAAAAGCTGGTTCGGTTTTGACCATTTCTATTCAGACAACTCTTTCGAAGAGGCTCTTAATATTGTCTTCTCAAAGAACACAAAGACATTGCTTGACGTTGGTGGCAACACTGGCCGATGGGCATTACAGTGTGTAGGTCACTCTGACGAGGTCAATGTAACGATCATGGATCTTCCTCAGCAAATAGGCTTGATGAGAAATGCCGTTAAAGGATTGAAGGGAGAAGATAGAATTCACGGGCATGCAGGTAATCTTCTAGACAATAACGTTCCATTCCCTAAAGGATTTGAAGCTATTTGGATGAGTCAGTTTCTCGACTGTTTCTCGGAAGAAGAGGTAACAAGCATTCTTTCAAGAGCTGCAAAATCAATGAGTGAAAACACGACTCTATACATCATGGAGACATTCTGGGACAGACAGAGATTCGAAACAGCTTCTTACTGTTTGGCTCAAACGAGTGTTTATTTCACTGCTTTGGCTAACGGAAACAGCAAAATGTACTATTCTGAAGATATGTTCAGATGCATCAACGACGCTGGTCTTTGTGTATCTGAGATTCATGACGGACTTGGTTTAGGTCATAGCATCGTAGAGTGCAAATTGGCTAAATAAGCTAAATAATATCATATAAGAAAAAGGTTGTGCCATTTGACACAACCTTTTTTTGTGGTCTATGTGTCACGTCCTGAAATAGCGTTACAACAAAAAAGTAACGAATATGAAAGGAAAAGAAAGACAGTACGTTAGACGTTCACAAAAAGACTACCCGATGAGCTTTAAGCTTGCGGTAGTAAGAG
>Ga0172378_10006802_pt1 | contig 10660 bp, 7 predicted proteins | sample GrowelOW332metaG_FD_119755 | JGI IMG/M metagenome (GOLD analysis project Ga0172378, IMG submission 119755) | Groundwater microbial communities from an aquifer near a municipal landfill in Southern Ontario, Canada - Pumphouse #3_1 metaG | ecosystem: Environmental > Aquatic > Deep subsurface >... | reverse complement strand
CCTTCTTCTGCACAACGGCAGGCTGTTTTGATTAGAAATCGACTGCAGCGCATGACGCCGGAACACTGGGCCCTGGTCAAAGAGGGGAATGCAGAGGTCGCCACTCAGGCCCTCCTTGCTTCAGCAGTGAAGCAGAGTCGTTTGCTGAGTGACTTTATGGATAACGTCTGCCGACAACACTGGCTGACGTTCAATCCTGTGCTTTCGTCCAGAGACTGGCAGGATTTTTTAGAAACGTGCGCCTTGATAGATCCGGCTGTGGGGGCGTGGACAACAAAAACAACCACAAAGCTCCGGCAGGTAATTTTTCGCATGCTTGCCGAGGCGGGATATATTGACACTACGAAGAAGCGGAACCTGCAACCGGTCTCGCTGGTCCCCGAAGTGGTGGATTATCTGGTAAAAAATTCAGAGGATCATATCCTGCGGTGCATGGAATGTACAAAATGAGAGAAGATATGATTGGCAATATTCAGGATCGGCTCAACAAAATTATTCCCCGTCTGACATCTGATGAGCTCTTGAATAATCAGGGACTGGGCAACGAGATAGGCTTTTACATCTTTGATTATCCCCCGGAAAATGAACTTGAGGTTCGAGACTATATTGAGGTTATCCTCAAGCATATCGGTAAGAAAAAGGCTGGGGTCAGAGTCAAACATATCAATTTATTTACCTTGATCATTGAGTATCTCACCGAGGCGAAATTCCTTGATAAGGCAATTGCCATGCAGAAGGAGAAGGGTGACCCGGCTCTGGCAAAGGCTCTCAAAGGACCGCTTGATGCAAAGAAAATTGCCAGGATTTTCACAGCGAAGGCAGATTCTGACAACCACGACCTTATCCTGATCTCAGGAGCAGGCAGTGCCTGGCCCATGCTGAGGAGCCATAATCTGCTCAATAATTTACACCCGCTGATAGAAAAAACGCCGGTGGTCTTGTTTTTTCCCGGGAAATACACCGGCGCGGGAATGAAGCTCTTCGGACTTCTGGAAGAGAGTAATTACTACAGGGCGTTCCAGCTTGTACCGTGACTTCTCAAAGGAAGGAGAAAGGAGGAAGGAGACGGGAGACAGGGAAAAGCAAAAAGCGGTAAGACATTTTTTTACCGCGAAGAACGCGAAGGAACGCGAAGGAAAGCGAACAGCGAAAAAACTTTTTGCCAACGAATAAAAGCTCTAATAAGGCGAATAAAGGCGAAAAAGATTTAAGGACAAAGATTTTATTTAATTAAGGCGGGTAGGACAGGAGAAGGGGGAAAAAAACGAAGGAAAGCGAAAAGCATTTGAGAATAAAGATTCTTTAAACGAAACAGGGAATTGCTGTTATTGTTTTATCCTTACTCTTCGCGTTCTTCGCGTTCTTCGCGTTCTTCGCGTCCTTCGCGGTGAAATCCTTTGTCTTTTTCATATAAAAGCCCTTATTCGCATTATTCGAGCTTTTATTCGTTGGCAAAAAATCTTTTCGCTGTACCGTCTTTTGCTTTTTCCCGTCTCCCGTCTCCTGCCTCCCTTCTCCTCCCTCCCTTTTTTGAGAAGTTCCTTGTATCATAAGCGTTTTGCAACCCTTCAACACACCCCGCAAAGGGGAACTGCAGTTACTCTATCAATTTACCTGCGTGAACAGGGAGAGGAATGACATGCTGATATCCGATATTTTCTCAAAAAATATTGCCAGACCAATTAACGGGGTAGTCAAGGCGGAGCAGCAGGACGATGATATTGTCTGGCAGGAACTGGAAGAATATGTCGTGACCAGGGAACTGGACCAGCACTTCAGGAAGCTTTTCCGGGCATATCTCTCCGCCATAGACAACGTGACAGACCCAAATGTCACCAGCAGAATGGGTGTCTGGATATCGGGCTTTTTTGGTTCAGGGAAATCTCATTTTGTGAAAATACTCTCCTACCTGCTTGAAAACAGAAGCGTTCAAGAGCCTGGCACAGGCAACACCAGGAAGGCAATCGACTTTTTCACAGATAAGATACAAGATCCCATGCTGCTGGCTGATTTCAAGCGAGTCGCCCAAAACAGCACCGATGTTGTCCTCTTCAATATCGACAGCCGGGCCGATGCCTCCGAAGGCCGCGCAGCCATCCTTCTGGTGCTCTGGAGGGTTTTCAACGAGCTGCAGGGATTATGCAGCCAGCATCCCCATATCGCCGAACTTGAACGACATCTGATACAAAAAGGCACGTATGAGATCTTCTGTGATTCCTTCAAGGATGCCTCAGGAGGAGATGCCTGGGCAGATCAGCGGGACTCCTGCCACTTCTATGCCGATGAAATCAGCAAAGCCCTCAATGAATCGCTGGGCATGAGTCAACAGGCCGTGGAGAAATGGCTTGATAAGGCCGAAGACGAAACAAGCCTGACCGTGGAAGGATTTGCCAGCCGGGTTCGGGAATATCTGGACAGTAAAGGGCCGAAGAGCCGACTTGTCTTTCTCATAGATGAGATGGGGCAGTTCATTGGCAAAGACACCCACCTCATGCTCAACCTCCAAACCGTCGTAGAGGATCTTGGCCGACTCTGCAATGGCAGGGCCTGGGTGATCGTCACTTCACAGGAGGATATCGACGCCGTACTTGGAGATATTAAAGGAGCAAAAGCCAATGACTTTTCCAAGATCCAGGGCCGGTTCTACACCAGACTCTCTCTTTCCAGTTCCGATGTGGCTGAAGTAATCAGAGCCCGGCTGCTTGAAAAGGTGGATATTGCCAGGCACACGCTGGAAACACTTTTCACGTCCAAGGGCGATATCCTGAAAAACCAGCTGAGCTTTACAAGCGATAGTGCCACACAGAGAAACTATGTCGATGGCAGAGACTTTGCCGCAAACTACCCTTTTGTGCCCTATCACTTCCAGCTGGTCCAGAAGATATTTGAATCAATCCGCAAGGCGGGAGCCACCGGTCTGCACCTGGCCCGGGGAGAGCGGTCAATGCTTGATGCCTTCCAGTCGGCGGCGAAAAAAGTATCAGAGAAGGAAATTGGCGTTCTGGTACCGCTGTATGAGTTCTTTCCCTGCATTGAGAGCTTTCTCGATACGGCGGTCAAACTGTCCATTGACCAGGCGAAGGGCAATAGCGGACTGCAACCCCCCTTTGACATTCAACTTCTGCAGGCCCTCTTTCTCATTCGCTATGTGGACAGCATTAAGCCGAATATCGAAAATCTGGTAACCCTCTGTATTGACCAGGTGGATGCCGACCGCATAACCCTCAAGCGGAATATAGAGGCAGCCCTGCAGCGTCTGGAGCGTGAAAACCTCATAAACCGCAGTGGAGATCTCTTCTTCTTTCTCACCAACGAGGAGCGGGAGATATCCAGGGAAATAAAAAATGTCGATATCTCGGCGGCAGAAGAAAACAGGCTGCTCGGTGACATCCTTTTTGATGATATCCTGAAAGGGAAAACCAAACACAAGTATGTTGACTTTCACAGGGACTACCCCTTCAACCGCATTTGTGACGAGCATCTGTGTGGTGGCAGCGGCAGCGAGGATGTGTCTCTTGAGTTTATCACCCCGTTTCATGATCAATATTCAATGTACGAAACACCAAAGTGCATTTTCCATGTTTCAGAACGGGAAGGTTGTCTGCTGATCAAATTGCCGGACAGTAAGGAACTGGAAACGGAACTGCGGACATATCTGCAGACAGATAAGTTTATCAAGCTCAAAAGCGATGCGGCAGCCTCTGACATCCAAAAAACAATATTGAGCGATCGGGCAACAGAGAACCGCCAACGAAAGAACAGGTTATTTTCCCTGCTTGATGATCTTGTGCAAAAAGCTGATTATTACGCCCTGGGTAATGCTCTCGATATCAAAGCTGCAAAGAGCACAGCTGCTGTTGATGAAGGGTTGAATTACGTTGTTCTGAATGTGTTCAGGAAATTCAGTTACCTTCAACTGCTTCACGCTGAACCCCTGAAAGAAGTAAAGGCTGTTCTCCTCGCCGATGAATTGGGGCGGAGACAGTTGGAACTTGAGTTTGCTCAGGGAGAAACGACAGATATCAAAGAGATCAGGATGTACATCGAGTTAAAGATAGAGAACAATCACCCGGTGTTGCTCAATGAACTGATCGACCATTTTGCCCGCCGACCCTACGGTTGGCCGGAAGGGGAGATTGTTCTGCTGGTGGCAAAGATATTCACCGGAGGTCTTATCCATCTGCTGATTGACAAGGTGAAAACCCAGGCAAAAGATGCCTTCGCAACTCTTTCCAAATCCTCCCAGTGGAAAAATGTGCAAATAATCAAGCGAAAGGTCCCTAACCCGGAGGCATTAAAAAACGCCAGAAACCTGGGGAAGGAGTTGTTCGGGACGATCTGCTCTGAAGGTGCGGACAAACTCACTGCCTTCCTCCGTAAAAATCTGACAGGATGGCTGAACGATCTGGAGAAATACAAAACCCTGGCAGATACCGGAAACTATCCGGGCAACAGTGAAATCGCTGCCTGTCTTGCCTGCATCCGCTCACTTCTGGCCATCAGCGACACCTTTGAATGTATCAAATCCTTTAATGCCAAAAAGGATGACCTGCTTGATGTCGCGGAAGATCTCAATGATCTGACCGGTTTTTACACCAGCCAGATCAACATCTGGGAAGTACTCCGGAAGGCCCTTGCGGAGTATGCGCCCAACAAGGCGGCCCTTGCCAAAGACGCCAGTGCCGCCGGTGCCCTCGCACGGCTTGAGGAGATCCTTGCCTCTCCCCGCCCATACGGAATGCTCCATGAGGTCAACACTCTTGTTACCGTTGTAAAGACGGTGAATGACACGCTGGTTCAGGATGCCCGGGAGAAGGCATTGTCTGCTGTCGACAAGAAAATCGCTCAAGTTGGTGAACTGCTGGATGCTGCCAATGCTTCTGCGGATTTAAGGAACAAGGCTTTGTTTGACCTGCAGGAGTCGAGGAAGAGCCGCCAAAAGGATGGAAGTATTCCAAACATTGTCTACACCACTGCTGGAATCGAAGAAATATACGAAACGGCTGTTGAACGTATTGAAAATGCGCAAGATCCGATTACTCCCAAACCAGCGAAGAAAGAAGTCAAAACGATACATCCTGCCACCCTCTCTGCCAAAACCTATCTGGAAACGGAAGAGGATGTGGATGGATTCCTGCACACCATGAAAGAAGCCATCACCAAAGCGATTCGAGACAACAAGCGGGTCAGGATTCAATAACCCTGTCGAGGAAAGAGAATGAACACAGCCAATATTAAATCGTATGCCCCCGGGGCACGGCGGGATTTCATCCAGGCGGTGACTGAAAAGGCTCATCTGCTGGGGTTATCTGAGAAGCAAATCGAGCCGGTAGAAATCAAGGGCGATGTCGCTCTGATTGCCGGACGGCCTTATCCAAAGGAAATAGGAGCAATACGACAGGATCTGGAAAACCGCATCAGTCAGGACGGTTTTGAGCTGACCATGCGGAAAATGGCCTATACCTGGTTCAACCGTTTTATTGCCATCCGCTATATGGAACTGCATGACTGCCTTGATCATGGCTATCGGGTCTTGAGTAATCGGTCAGGTTCAGACATCCCGGAGATACTGGAGCATGCCACAGACGTAGAGCTGCCCGATCTCAACAGAGAAGAGGTTGTTCGTCTTCGCCTGGCCGGGGATGAAGACAATACACTCTACCAGATTCTTGTTGTCGCCCAATGCAACGCGCTGAACCGGGCCATGCCCTTTCTCTTTGAAAGGATTGGCGGCTCTGATGAGCTGCTGATGCCGGACAACCTGCTGCATTCCAATTCACCGGTTCGCAGCCTGGTAAATAAAATCCCGGAAGAGGACTGGCAGCAGATTGAAATCATCGGCTGGATCTACCAGTTCTATATCTCTGAGAAGAAGGATGAGGTTATCGGCAAGGTGGTGAAGTCGGAGGATATTCCGGCGGCAACCCAGCTGTTTACACCCAACTGGATTGTGAAGTACATGGTGCAGAACTCGCTGGGGGCGCAGTGGCTGGCGACCTACCCGCACTCCCCTCTTCAAGGAGAGATGGAGTATTACATCGAGCCTGCCGAGCAGACCGATGAGGTGAAGGCGCAGCTTGCAGCCATCACACCCGCCACGCTCAATCCTGAGGAGTTGACCCTTATCGACCCTGCCTGTGGTTCCGGGCATATTTTGGTAGAGGCTTATGAACTGTTTAAGGCCATATATCTGGAGCGCGGTTATCGACAAAGAGACGTCCCGCAGCTGATCCTTGAGAAGAACCTCTTTGGTCTCGACATTGACGGACGGGCTGCACAGTTGACAGGCTTTGCCTTGATGATGAAGGGGCGGGCGGATGATCGGCGATTGTTTGAGCGGGGGGTGAAGCTTAATGTGATGGCGTTGGTGGACAGCACTGGTTTTGATGTGGAGGGGTTGGCGAAGGGGGTGAAGCTGGGAGACTACGGGTTGCAATCGAGTGATCTCATTGAGCTGAAGGAACTCTTTGAACACGCCACGACCTTTGGCTCGTTGATTCAGGTGCCTGAAGGGTTGGCGGAGAAACTGCCAGCGCTGAAACAGCTGATCGAAGCAAACAGGGGTCTGTTTGTGGCGGATGCGCTTAAACGTTTGGGGTCTCTCGTGCAGCAGGCTGAATTGCTGGCGGCGCAGTATGACGCGGTGGTGGCTAATCCGCCTTATATGGGAAGCAAGGGCATGAACACTCTGGTGAAGAAATTTGCTAAGGATTCTTTCCCCGACGCTAAGAGTGACCTCTTCGCCTGCTTCATTGAGCGCGGTTTCACACTGGCAAATGATATCGGCTACAACGCCATGGTCACGATGCAAAGTTGGATGTTCCTGTCATCGTACGAGAAGATGCGGGAACGAATACTGCAGAATAAAACAATCACAACGATGGCCCACCTTGGGGCACGAGCATTCGGGAGCATCTCTGGTGAGGTCGTTCAGACGACTTCGTTTGTAATGAAAAATAGCTCACCGCAGGGCTACATGCCAACGTTTTTTCGTTTGATTGACGGGGGGGAAGAAGCGAAGCAAATCGCCCTTGCGAAAAGAGAGCATCGATACGATATGGTCGTCCAAGACGAGTTTAAGAAAATCCCCGGCAGTCCTGTGGCTTATTGGGTAAGTGAATCTATGATGGCGACGTTTCAGAACATGAAGCTCCGCCAGCTTACGGAGGGTGAGGGAAAGAACGTTACATCAGACAATGCGAGATTCGTCCGTCAAGTTTGGGAGGTTTCATTCAACACCTTTGGGAAGGATAAGAAATGGCTGCCATATGCGAAAGGTGGAAGTTTTCGGAAATGGGCGGGGAATATTGAGCATGTCGTTGATTGGTCACCAACAGCACGCCACTATTATCGAAAATTTAATGTCGCCAGAATAATTCCTGAGAGCTTGTGGTACCGCGAAGGTATCACTTGGACCGACATCACATCGAGTGGAACAGGCTTTCGTCATCTGCCTCCTAACACTACTTTCGACGCAACCGGTCTCAGCCTTTTCTTCGAAGAAAATAACAATATCGGTGATGTTATTGGATTGTTGAACTCGCCTTATTCTCTATTCGTACTCAAACTGCTTAATCCAACTTTTCATGCACAATTAATCGATGTAAAAGCGATTCCCGTTTTAGAGTCGTTGCCAAATGTCAAGACTATTACCGGGCGCTGCATCAAGATAGCAATAAGTGATTGGGACGCCTACGAACGTTCCTGGAACTTCCAATCCTTCCCTCTCCTGACGGCCTCCTCCGACCTCACCCTCGAATCCAGCTACACAAACAGGATAAACCATAACCGCGACACCATCGCCGAGATGAAGCGTCTCGAAGAACAGAACAACCGCCTCTTCATCGACGCCTACGGCTTGGCAGACGAGCTTACTCCCGACGTCCCCATTGAGCAAATCACCCTCACAGTAAACCCCGCCTACCGTTACGGTAGGGGTAGTAAACTCACCAAAGAGGAGCAGTGGACCCGCTTCCGCCAAGACACTATGCAGGAACTGGTCTCCTACGCCATCGGCTGCATGATGGGCCGTTACAGTCTGGACGAACCCGGTCTCATCTACGCCAACAGCGGCAACGAAAACTTTGATCCATCCCGCTACACCACCTTCCCGGCCGACGATGATGGCATCCTCACGCTCACCGATACCGAGTGGTTTGATGACGATACAGCCAACCGCCTTATTGAGTTCATCTCGCTTGCCTGGGACGCGTCCCACCTCGAAGACAACCTCACCTTCCTGGCCGACAACCTCTCTCCAAAGAAAAATGAGTCAAGTCGCGACACCATCCGCCGCTACCTGTGCGACAAATTCTTCAAGGACCATTTACAGACCTACAAGAAACGTCCCATCTACTGGCTCCTCTCAAGCGGCAAACAGAAAGCCTTCCAGTGCCTCGTCTATCTGCACCGCTATAATGAAGCCACCCTGTCACGGGTACGAAGTGCCTATGTGACCCCCCTCTTCGGAAACCTCCATGCCCGTCTGGAATACCTGCAGAATGAATGGGATGCTGCAGACTCCGCATCCGCCAGGAAGAAGTTCCAGAAAGAGATCGACGATATGAAAAAGAAGCTGGCCGAGTTGAGCACCTTTGATGATGAACTCCGCCATTATGCAGACAAGCAGATTTCCCTTGATCTCGACGATGGCGTTAAGGTCAACTACGGCAAGTTCGGCACTCTGCTGGCTGAGAAGAAGGTCATTGGGAAGGGTTGAAGACGGGAGGCAGGAGACAGGGAAAAGCAAAAAGCGGTAAGACAACGACTATAGTCCCTGGCTAGTGAAGCGATACTCTTTTGAATTTATAATTGTCGATATATTGGTAAGTTAGCAGTATATTCTGGCTCAACTCAGCTGCTATGCACTATAGAAGCTTAACTCTCTTGGGGCATTAATGGACGTGACTTTCTTTCTCCAGAACTCCAGCCGCCCACTGGTTAATGCTTTTACCACTGGCTTCTGCTGCAGAAGCCACTGCTGCATGTATCTCGGAAGGAATTCGTAGCATAAGATTACCGGAATATGGCTTGTTAGGCTCTTGGCCAAGTTCTTTACAGGCAGCAAGGTAGTTGTCAACTGCCTCTTGAAAGGCTGTTTCCAACTCGGTGACAGATTCGCCATGAAAACCAACAACATCACGGATGCCAATAATATGGCCGACAAAGATATGATCCTCAGAGTCAAATTCAACTTTGGCGAAATAGCCTTTATGATTCATCCCTTTCATGGTGTCTCTCCTATTTTCTTTATGAATTCACGAGCATCCTTAATGCGATACCTCAAAGCTTCTCTCTCAGGATGTGGTCTGTGAAAATATGCTCGAATGCCGTTTTTCTCAAAGGTAACGCTTGATCCTGCTCCCTCAATAACTCGGCAACCAAGGGCGATAAGAAGCGCCTCAATCTTGTTCCATTCTATATTCCCATTTACAGGGTCAGTGAAAATCGTTGCCAAAGTTTTTTGGTGTTTTGTTTTCATACTAATTATGATAGCGAATAATGATTGCATGTGCAAGCTAAAAATGATTGCATAGAACAACATCTCAAAATCGGCAAGGAGGCTTTCCAACGCTTAAGCTAACTTGCCGCCCACCTGTATTGGCCGCGATTAGCGCCGCCCAACCTCCTGCGGTCAAGTTAAGCGCCTGATTGTGCGCTATCTCTTCGATTTTATTTGATATTTGTCTGTTTGGTAAAAAAATATCAAACACCAACCTTTCAAGTACTTGACAAGTGTTATCAATTTGCTTATTTTTCCGCTAAGTACTACAAAGTACTTTAATATTTATGTTCCCAACTATTTGCCCAAGGAGGACAAGATGACAAAAATTGACATTGACCAAGAAGTATTTGAATTTCTACAAAAAAACGCCAAGCCTTTTGTGGATACGCCAAACATGGTAATCAGAAGATTACTTCATATTGGCAAATTCAGTTCAACCCCTAAAAGTGAGGTTAAATCAACTATGGAACCCACAGGTACAAGTACTGGCATGGATACTAACGAGTTTGTCAGCACAGTACTAAGCAAAGATTTTCCTGAAGGACCACAAAGGAAATCCCCGTACCGTTTCATGTTCGAGTCTGCAAGCTCCTTAATTTATTTTCAAAATTTCAATAAAGACAGCGCAACATTATGGTACAGGATTAACCAAAAACCTTTTAAAGTACTGAAAGACTCTAGAAAAAAATGCTTTATATGCCTTACTAACCCAGCCGAGGGAGTAGCCTACTTGATCCCACTAGAAGAAATTGAAAAAAAGTTAATCACCTCAAAATGGAGCAGAGATTACCTTGAAATCAATATAGATCATGTCTCCAGTAAGTGGAAAGAACTAGACTGGGATATCAAACAATATTTAAAAACATATTGAATCAATTTCGGTCATTCTTACCGCACAACGTAGAATTCAGCGGACCCACGCTCTTTGCGGGCTCCGCTGGAAGTATTTACTGGCAAACGTGTTGCACTTATTACTTGAATCCAGGAAAACTCCACACGTATCTCCCTCGGTATGGCAAACGACGCTGGAAAGGGGGTAAACGTAAACGAGCCGGGGTTTCTCTTATTCCTGACCGCGTAGACATTGCAAAACGTCCTCAGATCGTGAATCAGAGGAAGCGAATTGGGGACTGGGAAGGAGATACCGTTTATGGG
>Ga0172378_10006799_pt1 | contig 10663 bp, 8 predicted proteins | sample GrowelOW332metaG_FD_119755 | JGI IMG/M metagenome (GOLD analysis project Ga0172378, IMG submission 119755) | Groundwater microbial communities from an aquifer near a municipal landfill in Southern Ontario, Canada - Pumphouse #3_1 metaG | ecosystem: Environmental > Aquatic > Deep subsurface >... | reverse complement strand
TAATATAAATTCAATTAGATTAAATCTATTTTCCTACAAACCTTTCACCCCTTCGTGGTAATCATAAAAATCCTTTAATCTTGTAAATCCTGATTCTGATCAAAAAGCTTACTAATATTTTTTCCTTAACTTATTTTTGAAGAAGTCCCCTCCCATTTTATTATTGAATTAATTTGATTGAAGAATACTTCTTTGACTTTTCTTTTTAACAACTTGTTTGCTCGTCTTTAATGTTGATTTTTACCTTGCAACGTTCTTATTCTATTTTTTATGAAACAGGAATTCCTTTAGGTTTAAGGGTGAGATTAACTCTTGGTATTCACCTAATGGTTATTTTTCTATTCTTTCTTTATTCAACATTAAATATACACATGAATCTAATTTAAACTTTCAAGTTAGCATTGGCTATAAGTATATTTCATTATCTTATTCTAAACCTCTATCTATTTACAATTGCAATTGGAAAGCAAATGATATTTTTATTGGAGTAGGCGACAATTTGCATGCAATTGACAAATTATCTTTTATTCCTTCAATATATTTAGGATTATCCAATGTGAATTATAATGTTATAACACAAAGTGATTTGTATTATCAAATAATTGAAAGAAACACTATTAAGATTGAAGATGCCAATACTTTTTATATAAATGCTGAATTAGCAATGGATTATCAAGTTATTAATCATTTACACCTTAGATTTTCAATAGGATATGATAGATATTTTGTTAAAATATGAATAATAGAGATCGTGAATCATTGATAACATTTCAAACTTTTGAAACAAAATTAGGTTTAGGATATTCTTTCTAAAGAATTATAACTTATTATAAAAAAGACAGGTTGCCTTGTAAAAAATAACCTGTCTTTATTTATAAAAAGTATAGTCTTCTTATTAGTCTGTTAATTTTCCAATTAAGAACATAAATTCGTCAATCATTGGTTTTATTTTCTTTTCTTCCTTTTCTTTATCAACCGGACTGCCATCTTCATTAAAGACTTTAGAAATATTAATTGCAAAATACTTTATTGGTGAAACAAAGGCTCCCATTTGAGAGAGGGTGTTTTCTAATTGAAATGTTGTTGGCACACCTTCAACAAAGCCCATAGTTGCTGAAGATAATGCAACCACCTTCCTCTTCCATTCAGGATACATTACATCTATTGCATTCTTTAGTGAAGCAGGGAAACTATAATTATAGACTGAGGAAGCTATAATTACTCCATCCGAATTTTTAAACCTATTTACAAAATTCAAAAGATTAGCAGGAGGATTTGGCATATTGAATAATCTCTCTTCAAACAGAGGAAACTTATATTCATTCAGGTCTATAATTTCTGCATCTGCTATTGAGTTATCTATTAAATAGTTTTTTAAAAATAAAGATACTCTATGTCCTAATCTGCCTTCTCTTATACTTGAAGAGATAATTATTATTTTTTTCATACGATCTAATTTATTAAGGATTAATATAGTAAATATTTATTACTGTCTTTTAAAAACGTAAAATCAATAAATTAAGTATAATTTATTCAATTATTTCTATATCTTCTTTGATTCATATTAAAAAATAGCTCTATCTTTGCAAAATTATTGGTTCTTTTTGGATTAAAAGGGAATTGGGTGAAAATCCTAAACAGTCCCGCTGCTGTAAGCTCCACCAAAGAAACAAGCATTTCATCTTTTGCCACTGAATTTTACGATTTGGGAAGGCGTAATGCTTGGGAGTAAGTCAGAAGACCTGCCAGTGAATTATTAAGTTTTTGAGCTTTCGAGGAAAGAGCTTGAGACGAATAGAAAGTTCATTGAGTATTTTCTTTTGATTTTCTTGTTTATTTGTCTTATATTCTTTCTCGATGCTCTAGTTTTTTATTATTTTAAAAAAAAGAGTATGAAAAAAATCATTCTATTAGTTTCTATGCTTATTGCATCAAACGTTGGATTTGGGCAATTTGATGGTGGCGTTGGCACAGAAGGTTGTAAGGCTATCAGTATTTCTAATCCTAATATCGTTTCTTGGGCAAAGGGTGTTGAGGTAAGAAGAGGTTTTCAAGGAACATCTTCTACTGATTATTCAGCCTATGGTAAACATTATATGGCTCAAGGAAGACCAGACAGTACAACAACAAGAGCTATTTCATTAGGAAGAAATGGTGAGGCTATCATTACATTTGATAGACCAATTATTAATGGTCAAGGATACGATTTTGCAGTATTTGAAAATGGCTTCACTCCAAATTATTTAGAACTTGCTTTTGTGGAAGTAAGTAGTGATGGGATTAATTATTTTCGATTCCCTGCTATCTCCAATTCAGTATCCGAGGGAAGCATTAACCCTACCCTAATAAATAATCTTGCTGGAAAGTATGAGGTAGGTAATGGTACCCCATTCGATTTAAATGATATTAATGACAATATTAACTTGGATAAATTTAATATTCGATTTATTAGACTAATTGATATTAATGGAGGTGTTGATACTGATTCTCAAGGTAATATTATCTACGATGCTTCTTCTACAGGACCCTCAACTGGATTTGATTTAACAGGAGTCTGTGTTATTAATGGAGGCGAACCTTATTTAATTTCAGGTTTCGAAGGAATGCTTAGTCAAACTAATACATACGAGATAGTAAGTTCTACAAATGGAATATTAGATGTTGATGGCAATTATCATAAAGATTATATTAGCAATGGAGTAACCTTTGAGGCCTTAGGTCTTTATGGAGGTAGTTTTGCTTGTGGTTTTGGCTTATCGAACCTTATAACAAGTACGGACTCCTATTATGAATCTGCTGCAAATATGGGATTGGAAGGAACTGATTCAGTTTACCTTAATGCTTATTATAGTGATTATGCAGGAACTGCTGAACATAATATTATTAGAATGGCAGACAGTTCATTATTTAAACCTTTGGGCGCTTATGTTACAAATTCAATGAGTACATATAACTATAATATTTCAAGCCTACCTGCTAATTCTTATATTAAGATGGTGGCTTATGGATATGACGAAAATGGCGATACAACAAGGACTTCTTCAGTTTACTTGGCAGATAAGAGGAATGGTAATAATATTAATCTTAAGGATTGGACATATTTAAACCTTGCTTCTTTGGGTGAATGTTCAAAAGTAATTATTAGATTAGAATCAAATGACAATAGTGGATGGGGAATGAATCCTCCATCTTATTTTTGTTTAGATAATTTTGTTATAAGTGTGAACGGAGATATTCCAAATATACCTATAAATGTTAGTACATTGGCTCCTACTAATATTAATGAAAACTCTGCTATACTTAATGGAGACTTCTATGAAGGAAATCAAATAATAATTAATAAGGGTTTTCAATATAGATTAAGTGATGAGAATTTATGGGCTGATATTATTATAAATATGAATGAAACATCTTATATGCTTAATAATTTACTTGAAGATACAAACTATATTTATCGTGCATTTGCAATAAGTTCAACTGATACAATCTTTGGAACGGAAATAAGCTTTAGGACAGATGGAAGTGAAGGATTTGATGATTTAAATATGAATTCAATATCAATTAACATTTATCCTAATCCAAGCACTGGCATATTTAATATTAATATTGAAGGATTAAATTCAAAGGCAGATATAATTATTTGTGATTTCCAAGGAAGAACAATTAAAAGAAAATCAATTAATAATGGTAAAATATTAATTGATTTATCTTCTTCAGAAAAAGGAATTTATTTTATTAGGATAGTGACTGAGAAAACTACAATAAGTAAAAAAATTATTCTTTTATAAGATAATTAATAGTAAAACGTCTAAAAAAATATGAGAATCAAAGTATTAATCAATTTCTTATTAGTATTAATCATAGTTCCTAATATTAGCTATGCTCAAAAGCTTGATAGCATTAGATCAACTTTATTAAAGGAAGTTTTGATTAGCGATACCATAAGAAGAGAATCTATACAAAAGGAATCATCTTCAAGAATTGATAATACTATGATTGAAAAAATTGAAACCATATCTGTTGGGGATTTAGCAAAGTATATTGCGGGAGTTAATGTTAAGGATTATGGGGGAATAGGAGGATTAAAAACAATCTCTGTTAGGGGATTAGGCTCAAATCATAGTGCTGTTATATATGATGGCATTAGTGTTACTGATTTTCAAACAGGACAGGTGGACTTGAGTAAATTTTCGTCTTCCAATATTAAAGAGATTAGATTATATAATGGTCAATCCTATTCCCTACTCCAACCCGCAAGAGCTTTAGCTTCTTCAAATGCTTTCTTTATTGAGACTATTAGACCTGGCTTTGATAGCACAGAAAGATTTAAAACAACCCTTAAAACCACTTATGGTTCTTTTAATTATGCAAATTTAGGAATTAATTCTGCATTTAAAATCAATAATATATGGACTTCGTTATTAGATTTAGATATAAATAATACCTCAGGTAAATATCCTTATTTGCTTCGTTATGGAAATAATGGAAATGATAGCACTTCGAAGGAAATAAGAAAGAACTCCGACTATTTTGGCTTCCGTTCTGAATTAAATTTATTTGGAAGTTTTAATTCTTCAACAGATATAAAACTTAAGGCCTATTATTTCTATTCCGAAAGAGGCTTACCGATGAGTACAACATATTATTATACTAATAGTGGGCAAAGACTTTGGGATGAGAATTTCTTCCTACAATCTATTTTCACTCATAAGTTAAATAATAGATTGGAGTATAGGAATCACCTAAAGGCCCTCTACTCTTTTACTCATTATTACGACTCTAAAGCTATTACATTCTTAGGATACCAAAGCGATACGTATTACCAAAGAGAATACTATATAAATAATGTAGGCTCTTATAAGATTTGCAAAAACTTTTCTACCTCCTTAAGCAATGATATTATATTAAACAATCTCAACTCCCCTAATCTTTTTATTAGTTCAGCTCAAAGAGTTTCTTCACTAAGTGCTTGGAGTTTTTTATACGATAATTCCAAACTACTGATTAATGCAAATATATTAAATACAATAGTTGAGGATAGGTCAGACTTAAGCACAACACCCCTTATCAAAAAACATTTTTCTCCATTTCTTTCTTTAGGTTATACCTTTAAAAACTCTATTACAATAAGCTTGTTTTATAAAGACATATTTAGGATGCCTACATTTAATGATTTATATTTCAATAGGGTTAATGAATCAAAACTTAAACCAGAGCTAACAAAGCAATTAAACCTTCACCTTGAATATTTCAAATCTCTTGGCTTTTATAAGACCAATTCAATTGATATATCATTGGATATCTACCATAATAAAGTTAATGACAAAATTATTGCTGTGCCTCAAAGGAATTTATTTATTTGGTCTGTAATTAATTATGGTCAAGTAGATATTAATGGTATTGATCTACAAACTATGTTTAGGGCTTACCTCCCTTATTCGATTGACTTAAGAGTTCGAAGCACTTATTCTTATCAATATGTTGTGGATATATCGAATAAGGAATCTGTTACTTATAAAAATCAAGTTCCATATACTCCTAAACATTCTGGTTCATTATTTATCAACCTTAAACATCCTTTTATTGATTTTTCATATACCTTTAGTTTTGTTGGCAAACGCTATTCCCTTCCCCAAAATACAGAAAGAAATTTATTAAAACCCTATCAAGATCATTCTATTACTATATCAAAAGATATTAATTTAAAAAAACAAAAAATGAATATTGGGCTATCATGTCTGAATCTCTTAGGTGAGAAATATGAAGTAGTTATCAACTATCCTATGCCCCAAAGACAATTTAGAATCAACTTTAAAATATACTTATAATGAGAAAGATAAAATTTTTACTTAGCATAATCCTATTATCAATTAGCTTAGGCTTTCTTTCATGTACAGATGATACTGACATTGATACTAATTACCAAGAAGGAAATCTTCCAAAGGGATTATTTATCCTTTGTGAAGGACTTTATGGAAACAATAATTCTTCTTTGGACTTCTATAACTCAGATTCAAATTCAGTAGTACTAGATTTATTTAATAAAGTGAATAATCAAGGCTTAGGTGATACAGGCAATGATATGATTGAATTTAATGATTATATATTTATTGCAATTAAGGAATCAGCAACTGTCCAAGTCATTAATAAGAATAATGGCAAACTTGTTAAAAGAATTCCAATTCTTAATAATAACGGTATTAACCGTAAGCCTTCTCGATTTGCTGCAAATACATCTATGCTTTACCTATGCACTGTGGACGGATATGTTTTAGAAATTAACCCTTTCACTCTTTCTATTGGAAGAATAGTTAAGGTTGGTCGTAATCCTGAAGATATCTGTCTTTCTAATAATAAGCTCTATATTACTAACTCTGGCGGATTAGATTTTAACTCTCCTATTGGTTATGATAATACTGTTTCAGTTGTTGACCCTATAACAATGACAGAAATTATGAAAATTGACGTTGGAGATAATCCTGCTTTTATTAAAGAACTTAGAGATGGTTTAATTGGCTTGATTGTTAAGGGAGATTATTCTAATATTAAATTTAAAACAATTAATACCTTAACTGATGAATTAGTTGATAGTTTTGAAATTCCAATGCTAAACTTTGATGTTTTGGATAAAAATAATATTGTATATACAAATGTTGATTATTTTGAGTCAATGGAATCAAAGATAAAGATATTTAATTTTAGCTCAAACACAACAAATTCAGTAGATTTCGTTAGCACCCCTGGGATAATCAATCAAATAACTGCACCTTATGGAATTAATATTTCAATATCAAATAATGAAGTTTACATTACTGATGCTAGAGATTTTATTACAAGTGGTAAGGTTTTTGTATTTGATTTACAAGGAAACTACAAATACAATATTAATGTTGGATATCTCCCTTCAAAAGTAATTATTAGAAATTAAATATCTTTTTAGTTTAATTGTTAATGATTTTTCTTACATTTGCCATATCAAATGGAAAAATCAATAAACAATTAATCCAATGAATAATAAAGTTACTTTTGGTTCTAAGTTTGGAACGTTAACTGTTGTTGCAGGTTCATGTATTGGATTAGGAAACATTTGGAGATTTCCTTATTTAGCAGGAAATAATGGTGGCTCTGCTTTTATTATTATTTATTTTCTCTGTAGTCTAACAATTGCAATTCCAATTATGATGAGTGAATTTGTGATTGGACGTTCAACAGATAAAAATGCTTTTGGTGCTTTTAAAGAAATATCTAAACAAAAGAAATGGAGTTTAGTTGGTTTATTTGGCATACTAACATCATTTTTAATTTATGGATTTTATTCAGTTGTTGCAGGTTGGGCAATCTCATTTATCCAAACAGCTTTTACTGAAGGTTTCACCGGAAGAAGCCCAATGGTAATACATTCAAATTTCATTAATTATATTAATACTGGATGGAAACCTACAATTGCTGCTCTAATTTTCATCTTTATTACTGCTTCAATAGTTATTGGTGGAATTGAAAAAGGGATTGAAAGGATTAATAAAATTCTTATGCCCATGTTGGCTTTAATAATTATTGGACTTTTTATCTACTCTATTTCCTTACCTGGTTTTAAGGCTGGTATGGATTTTCTTTTAAGACCTGATTTCTCAAAAATAAGCTTAAATACAGTACTTTCTGCTATTGGTCAATCTTTTTTCTCAATGAGTTTAGGAATGGGATGTATGGTAACTTATGGAACTTATATTAAAAAAGAAACATCCTTACCTTCTCTTGCCCTAACAATTGGACTTATGGATTTAAGTGTTGCTGTTTTAGCTGGTTTTGCAATTTTCCCTGGTGTTTTCACTTTTGGAATTGAACCTACCTCAGGTCCAACTCTTGTTTTTGAGACCTTACCTTTAGTGTTCTCAATGATGCCAGCAGGTAATATTTTTGGTATTTTCTTCTTTCTCTTAGTTTTTATTGCCGCAATAACTTCCTCTGTTTCAATGCTTGAACCAATCTGTCTATTTATTATCCAAGAACTTAAAACAACAAGAGTTAAAGCAGTCCTAATGGTTTCTACTATTGTTTCAATACTTGCTATTTTATGTGCATTCTCTCAGGTAGAAGGATCTCCAATTAGATTGTTTGATAATAACTTATTTGATTTTCTAAATAATATCACAGATAAATTTATGCTCCCTTTAGGGGCATTACTTATCATTATATTTGTTGGATATTTTGCAAATAAAGAAATGGTTAGAAATCAAATTACAAATAATGGGCATTCTTTTAATAAAACTTTTAGTCTTTACTATATAATTATTAGATATGTAATTCCAGTAATTCTTTCATTATTTATCCTAAACCTTTTAGGTATAATGAAATGGTAATTAATTATGAAGATAATAATTTGAAATAATTACTAACATCTTTATGTTGATAATTATTTACCAACTACGTATAAAATAGCTTCTTTATTGTAGTAACTTTGTAACATTATTAGTTTGAAATGTAAACAATAAGACAATTCAATTATTTATTAATTTAAAACAGAAAATCATGAAAAAGATTTTTATTATTTTAGTTGCTGTTTTATTAACTTCAACTTTAAGTTTTGCTCAAAGTGGCAAGATGTTTGTAACTGGTCAATTAGGATTTAATTCTAGTTCTACAACTAATACATTTGCTGGAACTAGTGTTGATGTTCCTGCAAGTAATACATTTGATATTATGGGCGAGTTCCATTATAAAATTACCGATGAAATTGCAGTTGGTTTAGGTATCAATTACAATAGAAACTCATCATACGATGGAACTACATCAGCTGGAAATGACTTTTTTGACACTCGTTCAATGTTTTCAATCGTTCCTTCTGCAATTTATGAAATTGAAATAACTGAAAATTTCAAATATATTCCAAAATTGTATTTAGCAATTGGATTTGGTAGTTATGATGATGAATCAGATGTTGCTGGACAAATAACCACAACAACAAACGATTTATCAAGTATTGCTATTGGAGTTAAGCCTCTTAGCTTTGAATATAGAATTAACACAAAGCTTGCAATCACAATGAGCTTTGGAGACATGTATTATAGCATGTATACTTACAAAGGAACAATTGGAGGTACAGCATTCGAAAGAACTGATAAAGACTTTGATTTAAGTGCAAACTATGGTGCATCATTTGGATTAAGATTATACTTATAGTATTTAATTATTTACAAAATTATTAAGGAGCATTCTAATTTGATTGCTCCTTTTTTGTTATTTAAGAATCAAAAAACAATTTAACTAAGGTGTAATTATTATTATGATTACAATAATAAATTGAATCAATTAATAGAAAATTTTCGTTTATTCTTTATTCTTTGACTTAATTTGTGTATTTTTGCCAATTGAATTATGCTTTTTTAATCATTAGAAAATATATTGCAATACACTATGAACAAAGGATGTAAATACGGTACACACAGAGTTGTTGAACCAAAAGGAACTCTTCCTCAACCAGCGTTGAAAATAGATAATAATATGGAAATTTATGATAACGAATTATTGATTGACGTTATCACATTAAATATTGACTCGGCATCATATACTCAAATTAAAGGAGTATGTAATGCAGAGGCTATGAAAATGAAAGAAATGATTCTTTCTATTGTTAAAGAAAGAGGGAAAATGCAAAATCCTGTAACGGGTTCTGGTGGTATGTTAATTGGAACTATTAAGGAAATTGGTCAAAATTTCCCAGATAAAAGCCTTAAGGTTGGGGATAAAATCGCAACATTGGTTTCTCTTTCACTAACTCCTCTAAGAATTGATCAGATTATTCATTTAGATCCTTCAAGTGATCAAGTAGATATCGACGGTCAGGCAATTTTATTTGAATCTGGTCTCTATGCTGTTCTGCCTACAGATATTCCTGAAAAACTTTCTTTAGCTGCATTAGATGTTGCTGGAGCTCCTGCTCAAGTTGAACGATTAGTAAAAAAAGGTGATAAAGTTTGTATTATTGGTGGCGGTGGAAAGAGCGGTGTTCTTTGCTGCTACGAAGCTATGAAACAAGCAGGTCCAGAGGGTAAAGTAATTGTTGTTGAGTATTCAAAAGAAAATGCTCAAAGAATTATTGATATGAATCTTGCAACAGAAGTAATTGTTGCAGATGCAACTAATGTAATGGATATTTATCATAAAGTTACTGCAATTGTTGGAGAAGATGGTTGTGATGTTGTAATTAATAATGTTAATGTTCCTTCAACTGAAATGTCTTCAATCTTAATTACAAAAGATGAAGGATTAGTTTATTTCTTTTCAATGGCAACCTCATTCACAAAGGCAGCTCTTGGAGCTGAAGGTGTTGGAAAAGATATAACATTAATCATGGGTAATGGTTATGCAAAAGGGCATGCTAATTTAACTTTAAATATCCTTCGTGAATCAAAACCTATTCGTGAATTATTTGAAAGATTATACGTATAATGGATTTGAGTGTTTGCGGAATAGATTGTAGCGTTGCTTGTATTGAATGTAATAAACATATTGATGAACCTTGCAAAGGTTGTAATTCAATGAAAGGAAAAGTGTATTGGACTCAATATTTGGGTTTAGACATCTGCCCTATTTATAATTGTTGCGTTAATGAGAAACATTATAATCATTGTGGTGAATGTGATAAACTTCCTTGTGAAATTTATTT
>Ga0172378_10006797_pt1 | contig 10664 bp, 12 predicted proteins | sample GrowelOW332metaG_FD_119755 | JGI IMG/M metagenome (GOLD analysis project Ga0172378, IMG submission 119755) | Groundwater microbial communities from an aquifer near a municipal landfill in Southern Ontario, Canada - Pumphouse #3_1 metaG | ecosystem: Environmental > Aquatic > Deep subsurface >... | reverse complement strand
TGATCAACGCAGCTGGCAAGGCCCATCCGGCAGCCTTTGCCATGGCTGACAGGATCCTTGTGGACAGCAGGCAGGAGAACTGGGGCTATAAGGGCATTGTAAGCAGCTCAACAGTCTGTTTTGAGAGCGGGGACGAGCTTGTCCTGGAGGGCCTGGCTGACAAGGCCCAGCTGATTATTGACGGCAATCCCTTCGCAAGAACCTCGCAGCTTGTGAGGCTGCGCTGCGCTGCTGGGGCAATAAGAGCATTGGAGGCTGAAAATGAGGAAGCCTGATAACATCAATAGGAAGATCATCCTTGGCAGGATCTATGAAACGCAGCAGCTCAGTGCAGCCGTAGTGTTTCTGGTGCCGGTCTTGATCGCGGTGGTGATGCTTTTCATAATTCCTGTCTTGCAGGTCGTGGGCTATAGCTTCACCAGCTTCAACATGAACACAGGCAAGGGCAGCTGGGTCGGACTATCCAACTTCAAGTACCTCATCGAAGATGAGCTTTTCTGGAAGTCCCTTAGAAATACAGTCTGCTTTGCAGGCCTGAAGCTTGTGTTTGACACCCTGCTTGCCTTGGTCATAGCCTTGATGCTTGATACCAGGCTGCCCCTGCGCAAGTACCTTAGAAGCAGCTTCTTCGCTCCCGTTGTGGTGCCGATGGTTGCTTCATCCCTGATCTGGATATGGTTCTTCGATCCAGGCGTCGGACCTTTCAACCAGATTCTCAACTTCCTTGGGCTTCCAAGCCTGCAATGGCTCTACAGCGAGAAGACCTCGCTGGCATCTATATTGCTTTTCTCTATCTGGAAGGGCGTGGGTTACAATGTGATGCTTTTTCTGACTGGGCTGCAGAACATACCAGATTCCTATCTGGAAGCCGCCAAGGTTGACGGGGCGACAAGCTGGCAATCCCTGATACATATCAAGCTGCCTCTTCTCAGGCCGATAATGAACTTCGTGGTCATGATAGGCATCATCAACACCTTCAAGGTCTTTGCCGAGATAAATGTCATGACGCCAAAGGGAGGCCCGCTGTACTCCACAGCCCTGGCTGTCAACTACATCTATGAGCAAGCCTTCACAAGGGGCAAGATGGGCCGCGGATGTGCAGCTGCCATCTGCCTGTTCATCATCATCTTCATCCTTACCCAGATTCAGGCAAGAATGAACGCAAGCAAGACCGTGGATTACGACTAGGAGGCGGGCATGAAAAAGATCAAGTCCCTTAAAAAGATCAACTGGGCGGCCTTCATAATTCTCATGATCGGCTCGCTTGCCATGATATTCCCATTTGCATGGATGATTCTCTCATCCTTCAAGACAGTAGCTGATGTCTATACCTATCCGCCTAAGTGGATACCTTCCTCATGGAAGCTGGACAACTACGCCAAGGTCTTCGACATGATACCCTTCGGCAGGTATTATCTGAACAGCATATATACGTCGCTGATGCAGACTCTGCTGCAGCTGGCCCTGTCCATATGCGGAGCCTATGCCATTGTGTTCCTCGATTTCCCCGGACGACGCAAGCTGGTGACCTTGATAAGGTCCACCATGTTCGTCCCTATGGTCGTGACCCTGGTTCCGCTCTATCTGATAGTCAGCAAGCTCAAGGGAGTGGATACCTACGCAGGAATCATCCTGCCTCAGGTGTTCTCTGCTTTCACCATCTTCCTTCTGGTCAGCTTCTTCACATCGATTCCAAAGGATCTATGCGACAGCGCCAAGCTGGATGGCTGCGGCTGCTACAGGATACTGTGGAACGTGGTGCTTCCCAACGCCAAGGCATCCATTTCCACAGCTGCTCTCTTTGCCTTCCTTGGGCACTGGAAGAGCTATACCTGGCCGCTGATCATAACAAACAAGGATAAGTACAGGACTCTTCCCATAGGAATGAAGTACCTGGTCCAGGAGTCAAGCTCCGAGTACCAGGTCATGATGGCAGCAGCCGTCATGGCCATTGTTCCGGTCTTGATCGTTTTCGTCTTATTTGAAAAGCAGCTGGTGAAATCTATAACTCTCACCGGCATGAAGTCATAGAAAGGAGGATTTCTTATGAAGAGATTTATTGCTATATTGCTGGTCGCGCTTCTTTGCGTCACAGCAATCTGGGCTACGGCTGTAAAGGAAGAGGTGCCAGACCACGGAGAAAAGCCAGAGCTTACAAAGCTCAAGGTATGGTATTCCATCAGCGGAGCCAACGGAAAGTTCTTTGAGGGACAGGCTGCAGCTTCTGACGAGGCTCATCCCGAGATCGAGCTTGAGCTCACCTACACAGGCAGCTATGCCGACAGCGCCACCAAGATCAGCGCTGCCAAGCTCAGCGGAGATGCACCTGATGTGATCGTCACAGCAGCCAGCCAGCTCTACACTGGCGAGGATGGCAACTTTGCCATGGAAGAGGATGTGAAGGACCCAGAATTCAACTTCTCTGATATCCAGAGTGGAGTTCTTGAGTATGCCAAGTACTATGGCCGCCTTGCAGCCCTTCCGTTCGGCATCTCCACCCAGGTTGTCTACTACAACAAGGACCTGGTGAAGGCAGCAGGCCTTGACCTTGAGGCCAATCCGCCAAAGACATGGGCAGAGTTCATGAAGGTGGCAAAGGCTGTTCAGAAGGCCAGTGCAGAAGGCACCTGGGGCTTCGATACCTCAGATGGCGTATGGCTTGTCAAGAGCATGCTCAGCCAGAACAACAATGCTGTTGTCGAGCTGAAGGATGGCAAGATCACACCGGTGTTTGACAACGCAAGCGGAGTCGAGGTAGCCAACTTCTGGAAGAACTTCATTGATGAGGGCGTTATGCCTGTCGGTCAGCATGACAATGCTGAGAAGAAGTTCCTTGCTGGCGGACTGGCGTTCATTGCTGCAACAAGCAACAGGATCACCCGCTGGCCAGGATCAACCACCTTCGAGATCGGCGCCATCGAGATGCCAGGCTTCAAGAAGCAGGCTGTGGCTCTGGGTGGAAGCACCATCACGATCCTGGCAACAGACTACTGGAAGCATGATGCTGCATGGGCCTTGGTCAAGAACGTGATCAACACCGAGAACCAGACAGCCTTTGCTATGACAAGCGGCTATCTTCCCATCAGGAAGAGCTCTCTTGAGCTTCCTGAAGTGGCAAGCTACATCGCAGACAGCGAGCTGTACAGCGTAGCAACAAAGCAGCTCTCCTATGCATGGGCCTTCACTCACTTTGCTGAGATGGGAAGCATGGACAGCTTCTTCTGGTATGCTCTTGATGACATCGAGCATGGAACCAAGACACCAGAGGAGTCCTTCAAGAACGCAGCTGCAATGGTTGCAAAGGAAATCGAGTAAAATTGATTTAAGCATCTTGGGCCTTCCTCTCAGGAGGGAGGCCCTGATATTTAGGAGATGATGATGAGCAAAGCAGCGTTTTCAACAGGAGCCTTGTATCTTCTTGATACCGTAGAGGCTATGAGGCAGCTTAGGCTTGCAGGCTTTGAGCATGCAGAGCTCATGCCCCAGTGCATGGCCGACCTTGAAATAGGCACATTGGACAGGATCATGGATCTAGGAATGCATATATCCTCGATTCACTATCCCTTGGCTTTCTTCTCGCTTCTCTACAATGCAAACCCATCCATGATAAGGGAAGGCAAGGCCTATGCAGACAAGATGGCAGCCTTTGCCAGGAAGGCTGGAACTGAGCTTGTGGTCATTCACCCAGAAAGCGAATGCCAGGGACAGCTCAAGACGCTGGTTGGTGAAAGGATAACCGAGAACATCCGCTATCTGTGCGCTGTTCTAAAGGAATCAGGCGTGACAGTGGCGATGGAGAACTACCCTACAGGAGTTGGCCAGAAGCCAGAGAGCCTGGATGCCTACGTCAAGGCCTTGAACATAAGCAACATGTCTGTGATGGTTGATACTACAGAGGTCATTGAAGGCGGAGAGGATCCTTTTGATTTCATCTCCCGCCTTGAGAAGGTGCCTTGCCACCTTCACATGTCAGACTTCGCTCATGGCACCAAGCATCTGCCCATTGGCATGGGCGACATCGACTGGAAGAGCCTTGTTGCTCTTCTTAAGAAACGTGAATACAAGGGCTACTACACATTGGAGCCTAGCTATAAATACTATCTTGATGATCTGCCAAGCAAGCTGAAGAGGGATTATGAATACATCACAAGCCTGCTCTAGGTTCTATGATTTCTATGCCATCGGAGATGCCATAGGAAAGGCGACAGAGTTCATGAGTCTTGATGCCATCAAGCCCCTGTGTCCAATCGAGGGCCTTGTAGATCCTCATCTGAGCCAGAATCACAGCGACCTAGCCTCTTGGCAGGTCACCGATGATACTGAGCAGAATCTTTATCTTCTTCGCCGCTACCTAAGAGATGGCAAGGTGACCATCGACAACACAGTCGATGCTTTGCTTGCCTGGATTGAGGAGACTGGGGCGGTGGAGAAGCACTATATTGGACCAAGCAGCCTGTCTGCGCTGCAGTCAATCAAGAAGGGTGCCGATCCTCTTTCAACAGGCCTGAACGGCACGACCTGCGGAGCCATCATGAGAAGCCCTGCATGTGTCTTCGCCTCCCTCTTGCTTGGTCAGGACCTTGACGAATGCCTATTTGCAGCAATGGCTCCCACTCACAACAACTCCATGGCTATGGAGGCGGCCTGGGCTTATGCCTACAGCCTTTTCAATGCCCTAAAGGGAGAGGATATCTTCCTCGGGGCTAGGATTGGCTGCATCAAGGGCCTTCATAGATCTCCATGGATCAGTGCAGGAGCAAGCCTGCTTGGAAGGCTGGACTACCTTCAGTCTCTTGAACTGGCCAGCTGGAACGAGCAGAAGCTCAAGAGCTTTCTCTACAGCGTGATGGGAACCGGCTTGCCCAGCTATGAGACAGGATCTGCGGTGATGGCTCTATGCATATACACCAAAAGCCCGATGAAGGCTATAAGGCTTGCTAGCGAAACTGGCGGCGACACCGATACAATAGCAGCCCTTGCAGGAGGCCTGATTGCCATGGTCAACCTGAATGAAGAGCCTATTGAGTCGATTCTCGGCCCAATAAAGGCCCATCAGGATCTAAGTCTGTGAGAATGCAGCGCAACGCCAGGATCTGTACAGCCTTCTTTCCCCTCTGGGCTGTGCCTTACACCTTATACAACTACTACCTCAGCCTCTTTCTGCTTCAAAAAGGCGTGACAGAGGCGCAGCTTGCGCTTCTGATGAGCGCAGCCAACATAAGCGCATTGGTCTTTGCCTTGATTGCAAGCCCAATAGTCGACACTCTGGGGCGCAAGAGGTCAACCTTCATCTTTGACATGCTAAGCTCCGCCTTGCCCCCATTGATCTTTTTCCTGACACAGAGCTTTGCAGGCGCATTGGTCGCCATGGCTCTTGCCGGAATGAACAGGATCATGAGCGTAGGCTACTATCTGCTGATGATCGAGGATGCCGATGAGGCAAACAGCATCGCAAGCATGAATGCCTTCAACCTCATACTTGTCGCCAGCGGGCTTGCAACCTCCATAGGAGGCCTTGCTGTAGCCAGATATGGCCTGATCAAGAGCGAGATGGCATTCCTTCTCATATCCTTCATATCCATGACGGCCCTGAACATCGCGCGCAATGCCTTGGTCAAGGAGACTCCTACAGGGCTGGCCTTGATGGGACAGAGAAGCAGGATCGACCTCGTTGGCTCCTACAGGCAGACCTTGAAGTACCTGGCATCCAGCCCAAAGGCCATAAGGGCCTTGGCTGTCAACGCTCTCATATATGTCTATTACACCATCGGCACATCGATAAGCCTCTACTTCACCCCATACTTCAGCACCCATGCAGGCTTAAGCGGAGCGAAGCTAGGGCTGGTGGGCGCAGTGTATGCCATAGGCACCCTGGCTGCCATGATCTTCATCAACCCGCGCATTACGCACAAGAGCATCTATGGCTTCACTGTTGGCTTCGCTGCTGCCTCGATTGCAGGCTTTGCGCTTCTTATGAGCTGCCCCAAGGGCAATGACATCATGCTGTTCTCAAGCCTTCTTGTAATAGCTGTGAGCTATGGAGTGCTAAAGAGCTCTGCAGACAGCCTGCTGGCAATAGAGACGGACGGGCCTCAGAGATCCGGTGTCTATAGCCTGTCCTTTGTCGTTTCCTCGGTGCTGTCCATCATAGCCATCCAGGCTGTGCAGGCCTTGTATCAGATCAGTCCCGTATGGCTGTTTGGATCGTCGGCTGTCCTCATGGCCCTTGTAATAGCCGTATGCCTTATATCCAAGGAGAGAAAGAATGCTTGATTTTGAATACAGCTGTCCGACAAGGATTGTGTTTGGCAATGGAAGAACCAATATGGCAGGCTCATTGTGCAAGGCTTATTCCAAGGTGATGCTAGTCTATGGGTCTGGCTCTGTTGTCAAGAACGGCATCCTGGCCACTGTAGCCAGCAGTCTTGAAGCTAGCGGGATTTCAAGCTTTATGTTCGGAGGTGTCCATTCAAATCCCGAGCTTGACAAGGTCGAGGAGGGAAGAAAGGCTGCCTTGGAAAACAAGGCTGATTTCATCCTGGCAGTAGGTGGCGGATCGGTCATAGATACAGCAAAGGCTATTGCTGTTTCAATGTCCTGTGATTCAGCCTATACCATGTATCAGAGGGTGTGTCAGAACTATGAGGACATTGATTCCAGGGTGCCAGTTGGCGTGGTGCTCACCATAGCCGCCTCGGGAAGCGAGACTGGAGAGAGCTTTGTGATCAGCTTCCAAGGCCAGAAGCTCATTGGGACCTGCCGCTCCTGTGCCCCTGCCTTCGCTGTCCTGGATCCCTTGAACACCCTGAGCCTTCCGGCCTTCCAGACAGCCTGCGGGGCTGCCGATATACTTAGCCACCTTCAGGAGCGCTACTTTGCAAGCGCCTCTTCCAATGATCTTTCAGACCAATGGCTGGAAGCTGCCATGAGGACTGTTATCCAGACTGCAAGGCTTTTGGTGGATAAGCCCGACGATGTGCAGCTCAGAGCCTCAATGATGTGGGTGGGCACCCTTGCTCACAACGGTCTTCTGGACCGCGGCCGCGGAAGCGGGGACTGGGCCTGCCATATGATCGAGCATGAGCTTTCGGCCAAGTATCCAATCACCCATGGAGAAGGGCTGGCCATGATCACAGGCTCCTGGCTTAGGCATTGCATGGCTTTTTCCCAGGCAAGGCCCAAGCTTGGGCAGCTTGCCCAGAGAGTATGGCTCAGCGTCTTTGCAAACGACAGCGATGAGAATATAGTCTATGGAATAACAGCACAGGAGGATTGGTATAGGAAGCTGGGCCTGAGAACATCACTTAGCCAGTTTGCAGGAGTATGTGAAAAGGACCTTGAAGGCATTGCATCCAGCTTTGCATGGGAGCCAGGCGACCTTGTGAAGCTAACGCCCCAATCCATAAAGGCAATTCTCCTGGATTCCTATAGCAGAAAGGACTGAAATGCGAAGTTTCTTCGAGAAGCTCAATGCTCTCATTGAGCGCTACATGTGGACAGTGGCTCCACTGGGAATAGTCATAGGCGTTGGGCTTGGAGACCGAATTAAGGCCTTCCAAAGCTGGGGCGTGTACATATTTGCCTTCATGACCTTCACTGGCTCGATCTCCATGAAGGTAAGCGACTTTGCCAGGGTCATGAAGCACCCTCGCAATGTTGGCTTGTTTCTCTTTAACAACCACGTGCTCATCCCCTTTGCAGGAGTCATGCTTGGCAAGCTGCTCTGCGTATCGAACCCCTCTGCGGTAGAAGGCCTGGCACTGGTTCTGGGAGGGCCGGTGGCAGTGGTGAGCTTCATGTGGACCAGCGTCTACAAGGGTGATTCTCCCTTGTCGCTTACCTTGATAATGCTTGATACCCTTCTCACGCCGATCCTGCTGCCCTTGACAATGAGGCTGGCCTTCGGAGCCTCGATTGAGATGAACACTGCCAGCCTCATGGCATCCTTGTGCTGGATGGTGGTGCTTCCTGTCATCCTGGCAGTGGGATTGAACGAGCTGACAAGAGGCAAGGCCTCCAGGAAATCCTCTGTCTACCTCAAGCCTCTTGGAAAGCTGGCGCTCTTCCTGGCCCTGGTGGCAAACACCTCAAAGGTCTCCTCCAATGTTCTTTCACTTGGAGCTGACGACCTGGTGCTTATTCTTCTTTGCCTGTTCATAACAGTCATGGGCTTCTTCCTTTCCTTCTTCTGCACCAAGGCCTTCAAGCTGGACCGCAGCACCTCTATAGCCCTGACCTTTGCAGGCAGCCTGAGAAACACATCAGCGGCCCTGGTAGTGGCAGTGACCTTCTTCAGCGCCGAGGCAGGAATGCCGATCATCATGATCATACTCTTCCAGCAGCTGTCAGGCTCGGTATTCGCCAGGATCCTGTTTGAAAAGCATAAGGTAAATGTAGCTTGCGCTGTCATGGTCAAGGACAGCAAGGTCTATGCCGCCCAGCGTGCAGACTCCAAGCTCTGGGAGTTTCCTGGAGGCAAGCTTGAAAAAGGCGAGAGCGCTTTTCAGGCCATTGTCAGGGAGATGGGAGAGGAGTTCGATGCAAGGGTCACTCCTATAAGGACGCTGGATGTCATAGAGCATGACTACCCCAAGTTCCATATCAGCCTTAGCTGCATCCTGTGCACCTTGGATTCTGATCTGGTGCTCAAGGAGCACCTGGATGGAAGATGGGTCACAGAGGCTGAGCTTGAGGATCTTGACTGGGCCCAGGCAGACAGAAAAGCTCTTGAGGATGTCAGGAAGGCCTTGTTGGTTGAGTGAAGCCACTCCTAGTTATTAATCCAAAGGCTTTTGCTTTTCATGGCGCTTACTGTCGGCTCGATCCTGGGCTAGCTCGATTAGGACTATGATCATCAAGCTTGCAAAGACGGCAAGCCCAAGGCCAAGAAGAACCCTTGAAGCTTTCCTGAAGTCCAGAATATGAGATAGGACGCCACCAAGAGCTAATAGCACAGAAGCTCCCAGCATCTTCGGACCAAGGTCTATGCTGTTGATCTTGTACCATCGCTTCTCTCCATGTGAGCATCTCATGCTGCTATTCTAGTATCCAGGGTCTTCCTTAAGCAAGCTTATTGAATTATCCACGCCTATGAATTAGCATTGGCTCATGAAGCTTGAAGTCCTTGATCATGAGTTTGCCGTCTATAAGCTTTCAAGCCTTGAAGGCCTGGAGCTTTCAAGACCCTTTATGTTTGCAAGCCGCACTGACAAGGAATTCTCCTTGGTCTGCCCTTGCGATATGGCTATAGGCAATGTCATAGCCAGGGACGAAGGCTGGAGAGCCTTCAGGATCTCTGGTCTATTGGATTTCTCCCTGATAGGAATCCTGTCTAAGCTCTCTGGGCTGCTTGCCCAGGCAAGGATTGGCATCTTCGCCATCTCCACCTATGACACTGACTATGTGCTGGTGAAGAGCCAGAGCCTTGAAAGGGCCCTGGAGGTCCTGGCAGCCAATGGCTATGAGATAAGCCATGACTGATGAGCAGGCCTTCTTCAAGGACAAGGATATTGAGCTTGGCCTTTATGAGAAGCTAAAGGCCAGGGTGCTTGAGCTATGGCCATCTGCCCAGCTTTTGGTGCAGAGGACACAGGTCAGCTTCTATGATCCTCACCTCTTCCTGGCTGTATCCTTTGCCCGCCCGCTGCCAAAGGCCCAGATGCCAGGATGCTTCATCCTGGCCACCATCGGCCTTCCAAATCCCATCACAAGCACTAGGATAACGAGGACTGTGCGGATCAGCGCCAAGCGTTATACGTGCCATATAATCATCAAGTCTTCTGACGAGATAGACGAGCAGCTTCTTGCAATGATTGCCTTTTCCCACGAGATGGTCAACTTGCGTCGATGATGGCGTAATAATATTTCCTCCGAAGAATTTATATGTTATCTTTTCACCAGGAGGCCATAAATGGACATCAAGACCCCAAACAAGAAGCCGTTGCTGTATTATGCTGCAGTGGCATTCGTAGCAATTGTTCTACTCAATACATTCGTCTTTCCACTGATATTCACCCAAAGCGTACAGCAGACAACCTATGACAGGTTTCTCCTTGACCTTGACAGCGGTGTTGTCAAGGCCGTCCAGATGGACTCCGATAAGATAGTCTATACCGTGCAGAGATCCACGGATGCTCCGCTGGAGTACTACAAGACCGGAATTTGGCCAGACTCCAACCTTGTTGAGCGGCTTAAGAGCGCCAATGTCGCCTTCTCCAATTAGATCCAGACAGAGCAGTCTCCGCTGCTGGCCTTCCTGATCTCCTGGATATTGCCGATCATGCTCTTCTCCTTCTTGGGGAAGCTTGTCTACAACAGGACCAATGGCGCAGGGCTGGGAGCCAATGCGATGACCTTCGGCAAGGCCAACGCCAAGGTCTATGTTGAAGCCCAGACAGGCAAGACCTTCGATGATGTAGCCGGTGCGGATGAAGCCAAGGAAGCCCTTATGGAGATCGTTGATTTCCTGCACAACCCAGAGCGATATGCAGAAATCGGCGCAATCCTTCCAAAGGGAGCCCTTCTGGTCGGACCTCCTGGAACAGGAAAGACCCTGCTTGCCAAGGCTGTTGCCGGCGAAGCCAAGGTGCCCTTCTTCTCCATAAGCGGATCAGAGTTCGTGGAGATGTTCGTGGGCATGGGCGCGGCCAAGGTCAGGGATCTTT
>Ga0172378_10006796_pt1 | contig 10667 bp, 10 predicted proteins | sample GrowelOW332metaG_FD_119755 | JGI IMG/M metagenome (GOLD analysis project Ga0172378, IMG submission 119755) | Groundwater microbial communities from an aquifer near a municipal landfill in Southern Ontario, Canada - Pumphouse #3_1 metaG | ecosystem: Environmental > Aquatic > Deep subsurface >... | reverse complement strand
GCCAGCAAGTAGAATAAGGCCGGCTACAGCGCCCTCAATATTAACGGCCGACAAAAGCATCATGGCCAACGAAAAGACAATAATAGCTGCGGATATAACAATAAGGACAATAGCTAACGCCATCATACCGGGGGCTATTGCGTCCGCCACTAAGGATAAAACTGCAAAGCCTGCAATAACAGTCGCTAGAAGGGCCAGTCCGCCAAGGGCGGATACAAAATCAATTGTGCTTAAAATAAGAATGGCCACGGCTATAATAACTATCGCTCCAGCCAATGCAATCATGACGGGTATACTCGCTTCGGACGCTTCTAACATGTTTGCTATTGTAACCAACATGAACAGAGCTACTCCGACGGCCAAAAGACCCCCCGCTACCTTTTCGAATGGCAAAAGCCCAAGTATAACAATTGGAACCATCAGAATAAGAAGAGCAATGGCTGCCTGCTTTAAAGCTTCAATTCCTGCCGCTTCGTTCTCAAAGCGCTTAATAGCAAACCATAAAACAAAAAGCGATACGGCAACGGCGGCAACCCCCTGTACAAGCTGACCCAGGCCCATCTCCCCAAGTGTTTTAACAGAGCTTGTCAGCCCGGTAATAGCTGTCGCGACCGCCAACACGGTTGCAGCATCGGACAACGAATTATCGCCAGCTCCAATAACTGCCATGAGCACTATCATCATGGCCATAACCGCAGCCAAGGCATACACGCCCTGCCACATACTATTCGGGTCAATAGCTGCCAACACCTCGACGCAATGCGACAGAATGCCAATGGCCACAGCCGCAGCAAGCACAACAACGGCGCTCGCCATTATTGCTGAACCTTCGATCCCATCAAGCAGAGCCAAAACGGCAATCAGTCCAATAATATACAAAGTGCAGGCTCCGACGGCCCCCATTCCGTTTTTAAGAGAGTCAAACGGTATATTTGACAACTGTGTTACCGCCTGCGCCAGGATTAAAACACCGGTGGCCACACCGATCATAGCGATCCCAGCCTTAATGGCCGCTACCGGTTCAATCTTTGACATCACGTAAATAAAACCGAGGCAAGCGCCCATCAGTATTGTCGTTCCAACAAGACCAACCCACATACCGTGCCAGTCAAGGGCCCCTATTTTAGCCAAGGCGCTCGACAGTAGCCACACAGCCCCTGCTATGGAAACCATAGTCAGCACTGCGACAGCGGTACCTTTTGTATTGGAAAACCCCTTCATCTTCTCAATAATTTCCCCCATTATACCGGTTGCTGCGAGAAGTACTATCAGCAAGCCGGCAAGCACGCCGAGGGACTGATTCAATTTTTCGGAATCAATTGTTGATATCACATAAAGCGCGCCGGCCAGCATGAGCAAGGCCTCAGCGATTTGTTTGAGATCTTTTGGCTTTATTTGCTTACTAAATTTTTTAAGTGAGTCGCCAATTTCATCAAAGAATCCTCCGATACTTTTAGCCGCGTTGGTCAAAGCATCTCCAAGCTTTGAGGTGATGTCGTTTAAGGTTTTAAAGAAGGAGCCAATGCCGCCAAGCGCTCGTGCGCCGTTAAATTTCAAGAACAAATCGAGCAGCGTATCCAACTTTTTCGTTAAATTATCAAAACTGAATCCGCCAATCCATTGCTCGAATTTATCTTTGAACTTTGTTAACTCACTTATAGCAAGGCCAAGATGCCCTTTAAGGTTGTTAACCCAGTCCGACCAGTTCTGGTTGTTCAGATAATTGGTTAATTCATTCCATTTTGATTTCATGAAGTCAACCGCCTGCCCGAATGCGTCCTTCGTTTGCGTTGCCGATTCTCCAGCCTGGTCCACCCCTGGTGTATCAAAAGATTGTGTCGCCTGGTTCTTAAATTTAATTAAGCTCTGAAGCGCCCCGTTGTTCCCAAGCACAATATCTCGCAAAGAGTTGCATATTTTAGAGGCTTGAGTAGAAATTGCACTTTTTATGCCGGCCATACCGGCTCCGTTTTTACTTAAAAAACTAACAAGTTTGTTGGATAAATCAATCAAGCCGTTTCCAACCGCCTCAGCTGCCGATAGCACAACGTCTTTCAGTCCCGAAAACCGTCCAAGAAATGTTCCAATTGCCGATATAACGTTCATCAGAGCAACGCGGCCAGTATTTATAAAAGAAAACAACCCTTCAAATGCTGTTCTCACTTTTTGAGATTGCTCGTCTGTTAAAATTAACCCCGATGTAAAATCCTTAAACTTGTTTGTAAGGTCAACTAAAAGTTGAGATGTGACCGGCGGAAAAATATTTGTAAAAGCCTCCTTTATCGGACGGACAACACTTGATAGCGCTTGGAACGAGTTGCTAAGCGCGTCAAGTAACGCACTTCTTCCTCCAAGATCTTTCCACCCTTGCAAAACGGCATTCCTGGCATCAGACGATGCGTTAATCATCCCGCCAAGAACATTGGATACATCCGTGAACATACTCTTAGCTTCGTCAAAATTTCCGGCAATGATCTCCCAGGATTGCCCCCATCCAGATTGCGCCGCTTCAGTCAGCGTACTCCATAATTGAGTGAACGTTTTAACCTGGGTAGCAGCCCCTTCCATGGACTTGGCTTCTTCAACCAGGGCGTCCGCTTGCTCCTGTGTATATTGACCGCTTTCAAGCATGGCCTGCGAATAGTTTTTAGCCCCATCAACAGTAAACTTATTGAGTGTCTGGTTAAGGATATCGGCCGTCAGCCATCCCTCTTGAAGGGAGTCTCTAAAAGACCCTTGCTTCGCAATGATGTCGTCGACGGCAACGCCGACTTCGCGGGCTGTCTGTTTTAAAGCTTCCTGAAATTTTTCACCGCCCATCCCAGCATTAACAACGCTGTTCCAGTCCATCAGCGATACTCTCCCGGTTGCAAGCGCCTGAGAAAGTTGATACATAGCAGTTGACGCTTGCTGTGCGTTTGAACCTGAAGCGGCCGCAAGGTTGGAAATCCCTTCGATTGCTTTTGCAGAGTCGTTTAGTCCGATTCCGGCAGCCGTAAAAGTTCCGATATTCCTGGTCATTTCAGAAAAGCTGTAAATTGTCTTGTCAGCGTAGGTATTCATTTCGTCAATGACTTTTGTAATATCAGCCATCTGTGTTCCCTTGCTCGCAGTATTAGCCATAATCGTCTGAACAGAGTTCATTTTTAATTCGTATTCAGAAAATCCGCTGATAATCGGTTCGAGGGTTAACGCTGACACAATGCTCTTCCCAGCCGCCATCGCCGACGATGTAATGTTCGATAGCACCGTTGCGGCGACGACATCCATTGCAGAAAAAGCTTTTTTAACCTCTAACGTACCGCGTGCAATGGGCGACATGTCGACTTTGCCAGCCGATTTTGTAATCGTATCAAAATTGGAGCCCACGTCTGAAAAATCAAGATTTTTTTTTAATTTATTAACCGTGTTTACAGATGTTTGTACGTTTGATTCAAAATCTTTGTTATCAAACTGCATCTGAACAACGCGTTGGTCAACAGTAGTGCTCATAATTTAGTAATCTCCTTCCAAGACTCGTTCGCTATCTGGTTAAAAATCGGACGAAGGGCAGGATTAATATAATCAGACCCTTCAACCCATCCGCCGTTTCTCGTTCCATGGCCGTATTGCAAAACGATCGCTATTGGAACTCCATTTTGAATATTTGTGTTGTAAAAAGAAAGGCGAACAGAAGTCTTAGAGTGCTCAATCTCGTAACCCCAGGAAGAGGCGGTCCGCCCAGAATCAACGGGGGTCGCCGTTGATAAAGCGTCTACGCCCGCTTTGCCAAACCGATCAAGAAACCCTACATGAATCGCTTCTTCCAAACGTTCAAAGTAACTGTTCACTTTTTTAAAGTCGCCTTTTTGTTTAAATTTAATCATTGCGCTTTAACCTCGCGTGTTGTATTTCTGTTTTCGGGCCGCATTTAAAGCCGCGTTCTTACTAAGAGCCTGCCGGCGGTTCATCTTTTTAGGGGGCTGACTTTTTATACTACAAACTTGAATGAGCATAAATAAACGATTAAGATGCCATTTCTGACACTCAAAAGGGATGCTAAGAGCTGTCATCCAATAATAAATAATCTCAGCCGTCACAATCTCGCCATGGCCTCTGGTTGATGCTTGACGGCTTTTAATTGTAGTTGCAGTCATCGGATCGCTGATATATGCGTTAATATCGCTGATGTTGTCCTGAGTTAGGCATTCGTACGTAATTTCTTTTACATTTTGAGTCAATGTCATGCATTTAATATAGTACAATGTTTCTTCGCGAGACTTTTCTTTCTTTGTTAAGAACGGCGTTTTATACTTCATTTCCCACTTAGAAAGAGATACAAGAGAATGCTCGAGCCGGAGCGTAGAGCCTTCAAAATTTATAAATTGTTGGGTTTTGGTGTCCCATAACTCCTTTTTTGGAATATCGATCTCAAGCATTCTATTCTTCCCCTTTCGGATTAGTTTTGTGAAGTTGATGCCAGCTCATCGTTGGCTTTGGCCTTGTCGATCATGGCTGTGATATTTTCATATTGTTTAAGTTTAGATGTGTCCATTTTTTTAACATCGTTCATTGGTTTAGACACGATACCATTGACGAAGTCCGAAGCTGCTTTAGAGTCTGTAGCCAACTCTAAATACAATTTACTAAACGCCTCTGTTTGTTGAAATTCATTGGTCAGCTCTGGTGTCTTGATAAACCGGCGCCCGTCATCGCTTTTGACGCCATACGATTTAATAATAAGATCCTTAAACAAATGGATCAGAGCTGGAACATCTTGGGCACCTATGACTTTGTCAATATATTCCAAAAAGCCGCCCGTCTTTCCAAGTTCCATTTCCATTAATTCACTGTCATTCAGATTAAAATAAAAATTTTCAACGCGTTCTGAACCGTTGTAATCTGTGAAACTAATTCTCTTTTTTAACATGTAGTCCTCCGTTTTTATGTATGTTTTTATTTATAATTGTCAATTAAAATTGACCCGTTGCTATCAAGTAAATCAGCATTAGTATTGTCTTTAATATTATTTGTCACAATATTAAAAATTTCATCAACATCTGGAATTCGTGGATAGGTTGAAGCGGTTCCATATAAAATGTCTTCCAAGCTTTTAATTTTAGATTCAATAATTCTGGTAGAGTCAATAACGATTGACGAAAAAGGAATAAGGCCTTGGATGGCAACCGGAACGCAGCTAATGTCCCATGACAACGTTATTGCATCGGGATTGTTGTTGATTGTCGCGTACGCCCGCTCACTCGGAGCGGCGGTCGCCCCATATAGTATGTGGATTTTATAACCGTACTCCAGTCCAGATACATCGTTTCCAACAGTTGTCACATAAGATAATCCAAATGGTTTTCTATTCTGTTGTCCAACGACAACACCTTTTGCAATTTCAGACGACCCGTCGCATTCTCCAAATTCTTCAGGATACGTAAAGGCCTCAAGAGTCGCCTCAAATTCTTCCATAACATTTAAATTTAAGTATTTAATATTATCTGAATAAACCGGTGTTGTCGTTCCTCCAGAAGATTTTTCATTAACGGAAATAAGACCGTTCCATGGAACGCCAGGCAAATAAATGCCATACCCTTCTCCAGGATAAAGGACACCTTTTCTTAACCCGGTCTCATACTGGCGGTCTCCGGGCTCATCCCAGACCAATTTGGGCATAAATTTTCTCCTTTCAGAAAAAAAGAGCCGTTATTAACGGCTCTAAACAATTTATTACAATTTATTATGCACCAGCGCTCATTAGTGTTGCAACTTCATCCGGAAGGGGAAGTCTAGCGGCTACGGTGTCCGTTCCATATAAAATATCTTCAAGAGCTTTCAATTTCGTAGTGTCTACTTTTGTTGAGTCAATCGTAATCTGAGCGGTTGGCTTGTGACCAGTTACAGATACCGGAGTTGTCGTCAATTCCCAAGACATTGAAATTGCATCTGGATCGTCATTAACGGATGCGTATTCTTTTTCACTTGGTGCTGCCATGCAGCCATAGATGAGATGCAATCTGTAAGCATAGTCATTACCTTTAACGTCATTTCCGAGCACCGTTTTATAAGACAAGCCAAATAACTTTCGTTTCTGTTGTCCAACGACAACACCTTTTGCAATTTCAGACGACCCGTCGCATTCTCCAAATTCTTCAGGATATGTATATGCTTCGATGGTTGCGCCAAATTCTTCAACACTCATCATACTGACGTACTTAATATCGTCTGCATACTTCGCAGTCGCTTCTGCTCCGGACGGACTTTCGGTGATGGTTGTGATACCATTCCAGGCAGCACCTGTTGCGTATGTCCCATCTTCTCCGAGTAAATATAACGCGCATTGCCGCACTCCCGTTTCGTACAGCCGTTCACCGGTTTTATCCCATTCTAATTTAGGCATTGTTTTCTCCTTTTAGTAATAAAGTGTAAATACATCATGATTTAAATTGTCTGACGTATAATGCCGGTCAAACCGGCATTGCGGAATCAAAGAGACAGCGTCGACTATGGCACTGTCTGGATTTTTGTCAATAACCGTTATGCTATAACTTTTACGCTGAGCATAGTTTACGTCATCTGCATAGCGGTTCTTTATATTATTTCTTGAATATACAATTGCGGGGTACGCCATCTTAACAGACGAAGGCGGCTGATAATAAACGCGCTTCGCCTTTAAAATGCTCTCTAGCAACGATTGTAGCTCAAGTCGTGTCGCCATTATACAACCCCCTAAGCGTTAATATTAATCGTGGGTACTGAACTTCAATTCCAGATATTTTCCATTTGGACCCCATAAAAGTCGCGTAGCGTATTGCGTGAAAGTTTTCATAAGCAAACGGGTCGGCAACAATACTAATCTGATTGTTAATCGTAACATCATCGTTAAGCTGCGTCGACAGTGTTTGAAGCCCTCTAAAGTTCGTAACAACATCACCGTAATATGAGCGCTCACGAATTGTCTCTTCATAAACGCCAGGCGCCGTTTCTTCAGTCGTTTCGTAACCGATCAACCCATAATATTTAGCCATTTTGATTTATTGTCAACGTTTATACTGCCGGAATAGATTCGATAGCAATAGCAGAGTACGGAACGGTTAAAGCACCAGAGCACCGGGTTTCAATCAAATACTTCTGCTGGTTATAGTCAATGTCAAAATCATCGAACATGGACACAGACCCACCTTTGTCCGCCCCTACATTGTAATCTGCAAGATTAACAATAATACCCATCAGAGTGTGGGTTTTGCTATCGTTGGAATCCGTACGAGTCAGCCCTTCCATCACCGGAACGGTTAAAATCTTGGAAACCCGTAACGCAGTTGCCAGCTTGTCAACGGAATCATAGATGACGCGCCCGTTCTTATCTTCCATCAGCAAGCAGTCGGTCAAAGTATCCTCTGTTGTGTACAACACAGGGGAGCCTGTTCCTTTATAGTTAGTCCTGGCTTTGATCGCAGCACGAATAAAGTTTTTAGCAACAGCATCATCAGTGTCTCCAGATGCAACAGTAATTGCGGTTTTGATCGTGTACAAGTCGTCGTCCGTCCAGATTGGCCGGATATTCTGTTCGTTTACTTTGTCATCCGAAGATGTCAAACGGCCGTCCCCAACAAGAATAGCTCTTGCAATTTCTTCGTCCAGCATCATTCGCATTTCAGTCTTAAGCCACGCCACGACATCGAAGTCAGTAATATCGATCATGTCGTCCCGATCCAGTTTCTGCTTCTTATAAATTGTTGTAGGGGTTGTAGTCCGTTTAAGCAGCCCGAACACTTCTTCTTTTTTCTGTTTGCCTTTCATATAACCTTTAGCTCTAGCTTCGTCTTCGGTCAAATTGGCAAACATTGATTTAATTCTTGAAAACGGGGTGTGATGAATGGCGCTCATTACAGCAGACACCCATTCCTGTTCCCGCGTGATTAAAGCGGGAGCAGTGCTCGTCGTTTCTGCATCTGGGAACAAATAATCAATATCTGTGATGCCATGTGCAAGAACAGATTCTCTCAAAGAACCATACGTTTTAGCATCACCGATAATATCCTGCATATCATCATGACTAAGAAATTGATCTTCTTTTTTTGACTGGGTGTTCTGTTCAAATGCATTGTGTTTCATGTTTTGTTCTCCTTCATTGGTTTCTTCGTCTGCGCTTCCATCTTCTTCGGGCTCACCCTGGCGGTCTTGTATTGCTTGCTGAACAAGCGCGTACACAACTTTTTTCTGTTTGTCGCTAAGTGTGTTAAACACGTCGCTGATAGTTTCTTCTGAACTGCCTTCTGAACTTTTTTGCTGTTCTTCTTTGCTCGTTGTATCTTCCATGTTTTCCTCTTTCTTTTTATTATCCGACGAAGAAGCTAAATCGCTGTGACATAGCTCAAGTTCTTCGCCTGAATAAATTATAGCCTCGTCTTCTGATTCAACCATTCCGTCTGCATGCTGAACAACCGAGTCAATAAAGGCCCCCGGATTGGCGCCAGCAATAACCAAACTTACTTCACGAATTTCACCGTGCATTACACGTCCGCCATGCTGCTGAAGTCGATTGGCATAGATTGAAAGTCTAGTTATGTCACCATGATCAACGAGCTCCTTTGCGGTTTTTCCGCTCTCGCTGTCGTTAAACGAGCAATAGGCATATACGCCTTCCTGCTTGTTCTTAAGTAAAGCATGACCTAATGTATTCTCTGGCGTGTTATATTGATGCATCCATACCAGAGGGACGACCTCATTGTCATTTCCTTTAAAAGCGTCTGGCACAATGGTCCGGCCGTCGGTGCATTGGATCCCGCTGCGAGTCGCCCATCCGCTAAAATCATATTTATCCATTTTGAATGCTTTCTCCTTCCGTTGTATCTTCATCGTCAGCAACGTCTCCAGTGGAAGACGGCGAACTTCCTTGCGCAGGCTCGCTTAAATTTTTATTACGAAGCTCATCAGCCTTTGGATCTTTCGACGGCATCATGCCTATAACCTGACGAATTTCGTTTGACGTCATGACCTCGTTCCTTGTAAACTTATCAGCGATTTCTGCAATGTTGTCAATAGGAACAAGTTTAAACGGATCACGAAAGAAGCAGATAGCCTGCCGTTGTGAACGGGCAGTCTTTGTCAAAAACTTTCGCTGCATCTCGTCTACAATGGCCGACATGATTGGCTCAACCGTTCGATTATAGTAATTAAGCATTGTCTTTTCGTCTGCTGTTCCATCCAGAATAGTCGTCGTAATACCAAGCTGGCTATACAGCATACTCGTAAGGTACTCGATTTGACTCATCAAGTTGTTCTCAACAGGTCGGTTTAATTGCGTTATCTTCTCGGTTCCGTCCGTATAAGCAATGCCGTACTTTGATGATCGTAGCTGATCTTCTATGTCTTTCCGTCGTTTCTCAGCTTGCTCTCTCCGAGCTGTAGTCTTGATGACATACGGAAGCTGAATGATGAGATCAAGTTTTCCAGATCCATTCTGCTCATCGATGACATCCAGCAAGTTTAGTTTTCGGATCAAACGTTGCATCGTTGAGTTCGGCTCATTTATCACTGCATAGAGTGGGTTTTCAACAATAGCGACCAAGCTTTTTGGAAATATTAAATCTGACTTTTTACCATCATCTTCGTTGTAGCACCTTACTTTTACACTCGACGGATGCCACTCGACAATCTTTGCTGTCCTAAGGGCCAGCACATCATAAGCTCCAGACTCAATCGGCGTGCCCAGTGTCTTAACTGGAACAATGGCAACGCATCCTTCATCTAGCATCGACATGACGACGTCTTGCAACAATGCTCTTCCCGTTTGATCAGCGTTTGCGTCCAATGTCAAGCAATTGTTAAGGCCTGAGTTAATGGTTCCTATAAATCGACCGCTCTCGTCAAGACGAGCATGCTGAACGTTAACACCTGCACAATCTAAAGCCAGACGATTATACACCGAAGTAACTATTGAGTTTTCGTTTCCTCTTGTAAACCGTGGTCTATCCGGACGATAGTAATAGCTCTCGCCTTCTTTATAAAAGTAAGTAGGATCTTTGTTCATAAAGGCGTTCCATGCGTGCTTCATTCTGGAACCAAAAGAATTATCCATTTTGATTTTTCCTTCCTACTTATGGCGTCGATGTGCTTCAACATTGCTCGACGTTCCAAATGTTAAATTGTTGAGCATCGCAGGCCCTATTGAATTAAGAACCGAATCGGTTACCCGTTTTCCTTCAGCTCTGTTCTGGTTATACTTCAAAGCGCCATAGCTTCCGAGCAATGCCGATTGAACAACAGCCTCTCCAGTCGTCATGTTTTTTACTTTGTTAGCTGCCCCACCAAAGTTCTTTTCTTTTTTATTGATTTTATTGATCTGTTTTTTATAGCCGTTCACTTCTTTGTCTGTTTTATCAAGCTTTTTCTGAACGCTGCTGCTCGTATCAATGTGCAGGCGATCTCCAACGGTCTGAAGTCGCTCAATTGATTTTCGTCCAGCATTCGTAGACTTATCAATCTTCCGCTGAAGACCCTTTTTTTTTCGCTGCCCCCATTTCATTCCGATAACGCCATAATGGGCTAAATACTTAGAATCATCCATATAGTCCTCCATTTATTATTTTTTACAGCCTTTACCGCCCTTGTTACTTTTACTTCCTTTTCCTTTATTGCCTTTACTACTTTTACATCCTTTTCCGCCTTTGCATGCCATAAAT
>Ga0172378_10006795_pt1 | contig 10673 bp, 9 predicted proteins | sample GrowelOW332metaG_FD_119755 | JGI IMG/M metagenome (GOLD analysis project Ga0172378, IMG submission 119755) | Groundwater microbial communities from an aquifer near a municipal landfill in Southern Ontario, Canada - Pumphouse #3_1 metaG | ecosystem: Environmental > Aquatic > Deep subsurface >... | reverse complement strand
TTTCTCTTGGACAACTCATTCATATTGAAAGTTTTCCCCTGGGGCGTACGGCTCTAGGGGATTTCTTTGCATAAAGAAAAGGAGCCGGCACCTGAGTGTCAGCTCCATATGAAAGGTTGTCTTGAACGTGCTGTCTAGTACTTGCCGTACAAAGGTCCAAAGTTCTGACAAGCGCGGAAGTCTGCTCCTTCCTTGTCCATGCCGAGCATGGTCCAAGAGCTTGGGCGGAAGATGTCATCATCTGGAACGTTGTGCATGCATACTGGAATGCGCAACATCGAACAGAGAGCGATCATATCAGCCCCGAAGTGTCCGTATCCAAGGGATCCATGGTTGGCTCCCCAGTTTGCCATGACTGAATAGACATCCTTGAAAGGACCGTCTTTTCCGTCGGTTCGTGGGACAAACCAAGTGGTTGGCCATGTCTGGTCGGTTCTCTTGTTGATGGTATCGAAGACTTCTTTGGGAACTTCACAGGTCCAGCCTTCTGCAATCTGCATGACAGGTCCAACGCCTTTGACTACATTCAATCTGACCATGGTGAGGGGCATGCCGCCTTCACTGAGGAAGGTGGAGCTGTATCCGCCGCCGCGGAAGTAACCGCAGTTGGCAACACTGAAACGGGTGTTGTCGAGCACATTTGCAACATCCTCGTTGGTGATCTCCCAGAATCTCTTCATTTCACTTTCGCCGTTTGCATTTTTCATCTGGCCGTTTGCATCAAGGGTGGTTGCTCCACTGTTGATGAGGTGGATGAATCCTTCCTTGGCAAGTCCGGTAGGCTTCCAACCGGTTACACGCTCAACTGATTCGGGGCTCCAATAGGTTCTCACATCACTGAAGATCGAGGCTCTGTTGGTAAGGTGTTTGCAGAAAAGCATGCCGATTCCATTGAGGTGGTCGTTCTCGGTTGCCATGATGTAGGGCTCACGGATGCCATTCCAGTCAAAAGACGTGGTGAGCATGGTTTCCATGAAATCACCATTGGGCCAATGGTCGGTCCATTGTCTCTGGCCCTGGAAGCCTGCAGCTATTGCATTATGGCCCAAGCCTTCTTCCCGATACCCCATGGCATCAAGTTTTTTGTTGCCGATCATCAGGTCGCGTCCGATCATGACCATCTTGGTGCAATATTCCCAGTCCAGCTTGAGCTGGTCCTCAGACCTACGGTATTTTTCTTCGTTAGCAGTATCTGGAGCCTGGATGCAATTTTCATGTACCCATTTGATGGCTCTATCGTACTCTTCATGGTCGTAGATGCCTTCCTGGATTCTTCGCTCGATTTCACACATGTCGATGGCTTCGGTCCTCATGCCCAGGTAATCCTGCAAAAGGTCCTGGTCAACGATGGAGCCTGCAATGCCCATGGCACAACCGCCGATGGAAAGGTAGCTCTTGCCACGAATGGTGGCTACGACCAAGGCAGCACGGGCGAAGCGAAGGATTTTTTCAGAGACATCTGAAGGAATGGATGTGTCGCTGTTGTCCTGTACATCTCTTCCATAGATGCCGAAAGCGGGAAGACCTTTCTGGGTATGTGCAGCAAGTACTGCAGCAAGATACACAGCTCCAGGTCTCTCGGTTCCGTTGAAACCCCAGACAGCCTTGACGGTCAGTGGATCCATGTCAAAGGTTTCGGTTCCATAACACCAGCAAGGTGTGACGGTCAGTGTGATGGAGACGCCTTCCTTGGCGAACTTTTCTGCACAATCGGCACTTTCCCGCACTCCGCCAATGGTAGTATCTGCGATCACGCATTCAACTGGTTCACCCGTGCTGTGAAAGACATTCTCTCGAATGAGTTTTGCAGCTGATTTTGCCATGTTCATGGTCTGGTCTTCCAGTGATTCGCGTACACCACGTTGTCTACCGTCAATAACAGGTCTGATCCCAATCTTTGGAAGATTTCCTGCATAGCGTTTTTCTTTTCCAACGCATTTCATATCAGAAACATTTGCCATATGGTCCCCCTTGGTATATCATTAGCAATGTAATCGTTTACATTATGTCCAGTATGACATGATGCAAGCTTTATTGCAACTTGTTTTAGATGAGAAAAAATAAATCAGATAGGAGAACATCATGCTTAAAAACATCCCTTCGATTCTTAGTCCTGAACTCTTGAAAATCCTCATGGAAATGGGCCATGGTGATGAATTGGTCATTGGAGATGGTAATTTTCCAGCTGCATCAATGAATGATCGCGTTGTCCGTCTTGATGGTCATGGGGTGAGCGAAATCCTAACGGCAATCCTCAAGCTTTTTCCCTTGGATACGTATTCAGCAAATGCCTGTCTCATGGAAAAGGTAGCTGGAGATAGCGTTGAAACCCCCATCTGGGCGGAGTATGAAAAGATTGCCAAGGCTGGCGATCCTGCCTTCAAGGGTTTTTCTTTCATTGAACGGTTTGAGTTCTATGAAAGGAGCAAGAAAGCCTACGCCATCGTAGCAACCGGAGAAACTGCGCTGTATGCAAATGTGCTGTTGAAAAAAGGCGTCGTAGTCTAAGATATCGGTTGTGTCCAGAGCTTTTTATAGTGTTTGGGGCTCATGTGCATGAGGGATCGGAACTGTCTGGAAAAGTAATTGGCGTCAGAAAAGCCCGTTGCTTCGGAAATCTCTTCAATGCTCATGGGCTTACTCAGCAAAAGGGAACACGAGTAGGCGATTCTCCTATGGATGTGATATTCCACAGGAGACCAGCCTGTATAGGTTTTGAACTGCCTGTTGAGGGTGCTTGCGCTCATGTTGGATAGTTCCATCAACTCCTGCAAGGAGATGGACCGATTCAGATTTTGTTCCATGTAGGCCATGATGGAAGAGATCCTTTGCGTGATCTGCACAGAGGCTCTCGGTTTTGCTCGGTCGAGACGGGCGATCAGTACGATGAGTTGCAACAATTTTGCATAGGTCATGGTATCTGATCCCCTGCCGAAATCGAGGTGTTCACTCTCTTTTTTTATCTCTTTGAGAAGGGCTGTCACCTCACTGAGCTGATAGGTGTTGAGTTTTAAAATGGGAATATTCTCTTGGGTTTGCAGAAAGAAAGATTTGAATCCTGGGATTTCAGACAGGTCGAAAATGTTTCTTGAAAATAGGTTTTTCCCTATTAAAATATTATAAAGCATCAAATTGTCAATATTTTCATACCCATGGAGAGCTCCTGGTCTTACAAAGAACACCGAGCCCTCTTCCAATTGGTGTTTTCCCTGGATGGTAAGGTGTGTCCCGCTTCCCGAAACCACCACCACAAGTTCATAAAACTCGTGTCCATGTAAGGAATAGGGTATTTCTGGATCACGTAACATCACTTTCACTTGAAAGCTGTTTTCTGTAAAAAACATTCCTTCAAGCAGAATTTTATTTGACATGATAAAATCGTGCTAGAAAATGACTATTCTGTCAAGGCATATTTTCAAATCAGTGGCAAACTATATACAGGACACTGGATGATTAGGAGATGTGCCAATGACAAACTATGAAATCGCAAGAGAAGAGTATGCCCGCTATGGGGTGAATACCGAAACCATCCTGGAGGAACTTTCTCTTGTTCCCATTGCCATTCATTGTTGGCAGGGTGATGATGTGGGAGGTTTCGAAAGACCTGGCTCAACACTTGGAGGCGGGGGTATTCAGACAACGGGAAACTATCCTGGGAAAGCCAAGACCATAGAAGAGCTGCGGCAAGATCTTGAAAAGGTGCTAACCATGGTTCCTGGAAACCATCGATTGAATCTTCATGCCAGCTACGGTGAATTCGGCTCAACGTTCATCGATCGGGACCAGATAGAAGAAAAGCATTTCCAAGGTTGGGTGGATTGGGCGAAGAAGGTCAACCTGCCCATAGATTTCAATGGAACGTTTTTCAGCCATCCATACGCAGATGAAGGATATACCCTTGCAAGTAAAGATGAAAAGATTCGTCGTTTCTGGATTGAACATACCAAGCGATGCCGGCGTATTGCCGCGTGGATTGGTCGTCAACAGAACAGTCCTTGCATTCTTGATACCTGGATTCCCGATGGTGCTAAGAACCTGACAGTCGATAAATTCGGGTATCGTTCCATCTTGAAGGAGTCTTTGGATGAGATTTTCGCCATTGACTATCCTCGTTCTGAAATGCGGGATGCTTTGGAGACGAAACTCTTTGGCATAGGAAGTGAAGCATTCGTCGTGGGATCCCATGAGTTCTACATGAATTATGCAGCAAGAAACAACAAGATGCTGTGCATTGATATGGGGCATTTTCATCCTGAAGAAGATATTTCCGACAAACTTTCTGCAATTTTGCTCTTTGATGACGAGATTCTGCTTCACATAAGCCGTCCCATGCGTTGGGATAGCGATCATGTGGTGCTTTTCAATGATAAGGTGAAAATGGTTGCAGAAGAAGTGGTGAGAAGCGGCAAGATTGATGGTGTTCACATTGGCTTGGACTTTTTCGATGCTTCCATCAATCGTATCGGTGCATGGGTGACCGGTGTGCGTGCCATGCGCAAGGCGTTGTTGTTTGCCATGCTGCAACCGCTCAATCTTCTGCTTCGTTATGAAGAGACCGACAATGGATATGCGAAAATGGCAATGCTGGAACAGCAGAACATCTTGCCCTTTGGATTTGTCTGGGACGAGTTCTGTCGAAGAAACAATGTTCCTCTTGAATCTGAGTTGATTGGTCTTATCGGTGAATATGAGAAACAGATACTAGGAGAACGTGAATGAGTTTTGAAGCGTTGTTGGAAGCCTCACATACCTATGGAAGTGATGCTCGTTATGTCCTGTTGGGTGGTGGAAACACCTCCTTCAAGGATGGAAATCTTCTGTATGTGAAGGCTTCGGGTTTTGCGCTGTCCACCATTTCTGAAAAGGGGTTCGTACGTATGGACCTCAAACAGATGGAAAAGATATGGGAGAAAACATACTCCGAAGATGATGACGCGCGAGAAGACGAAGTGCTCAAGGACATGATGGAGTGCAGATTGGAAGGTGAGACAGCTCGTCCTTCTGTGGAAGCTTTGTTGCATGCCCTGTTGCCCTTTTCCTATGTAGTGCATCTGCATCCTGCGTTGATCAATGGGGTGACTTGTTCACAACATGGGTCTTCGGTTGTTCAACGTTTGTTTCCTGATGCGTTGTGGATTGAATTGGTGAAACCTGGGTTCATTCTTGCAAAGATCGTCCGTGAACGATTGTCTGTGCAAAAACAAAAGACCGGCAACGTGTCCAAGGTGATTTTTCTCCAAAACCATGGAGTGTTCGTAGGAGGTGAAAGCCTCGGGGAAATCGAATCCTTGTACGCAGGAATCATGAAGGTCCTGGAAGCTGAACTGGTGAGGAAACCCGATTTTACCGCTCTTCCCATGGATGAGAAGAAAACAGCTTCTGTGGTGGCGCAACTGGAAAGCCTGACAGGTGAAAAGATCATTCCTTCCTATACCAAGGAATATGCCCATTTCCTTGCTGATACGCAAAAGTTTGCATCCATTGCTTCCTCCTTCACTCCTGATCACATCGTGTACAGTGGGTTCATGCCGCTTTGGGTGGGAGAAAATGATTCAGTGGAGAAGGCTTTTTCAGCATTTGAACACTCCTATGGTACCAAGCCTAAAATCGTTTGTGTACAGAACCTTGGGGTTTTTTCCATAGGTGAGAAACCCGCTCCACTGTTTCTCGATACGGTAGCGGTCAGTGTGTACAGTGAGAGTTTTGGTGGTCCTCGCTTTATGGATGATGCCATGATTGATTTCATACGCAACTGGGAGGTTGAAAAGTATAGAAGTTCAGTAATGGTGAAATGATTGAGATCCAAGGAGGGTTTGGGTCTCTGTCAAAAAAGTGCTGTTTGTCCTGACATGTCGGGAGTACAAATAGATTCCGGAATTTCCGGGATAGACAAAAAAAGGAGTTCGGATATGAAGAAAACGTTGTTGGTCATTCTCATCATTGCCATGGCAATGGGCACTGTGTTTGCACAGGGCACAAAAGAAGCTGCCGCTGCAAAAGACACAAAGGAAATCGTCATTCTCGTAAAGAGCATGGGAAATGGATTCTTTGACGCTTGTTTCAAAGGAAGCGAAGAAGCTGCAGCAGAGATTGGTGGAATCAAGACCACGTACATGGGGCCTCCTCAGGCTACCGCAGAAGGTCAGATTGAAATCATCGAGACTTTGATTGCACAGAGAGTCGATGGCATTGCCATCTCTGCAAACGATTCAGACGCTCTCATTCCTGTCACCAAAAAAGCAATGGCTGCTGGTATCAAGGTTATTTCCTTTGACTCCGGTATCAATGCTGGTGGACGTATGGTCGACTTGCTTCCCAGTAATGCGGAGCTGATCGGTCGTCAGCAGATTCAGCTTGCAGCTGAACTCATTGACAGCGTTGGTGAAGTTGCCGTTCTTTCTGCTTCTGCTCAGGCTACCAACCAGAACCTCTGGATTGACTGGATGAAAGAAGAGATCAAAGACGCCAAATACTCCAAGATGAAACTTGTTGAAGTCGTCTATGGTGATGATGCTCCGGATAAGAGCTATCGTGAAGCAGTCTCCTTGATGCAGAAGTACCCCAACCTGAGAGCAATCATTTGCCCGACTACCGTTGGTTTGCTTGCAACCGCACAGGCTGTCAAAGATGCTGGAAAGATTGGTGTTGTAGAAGTAACCGGTCTTGGCCTTCCTTCTGAAATGAAGGGCTATATCCTTGACGGTGCTTGCCGCCAGATGGCTCTTTGGAATCCAATTGATCTTGGATATACCTCCACATACATCCTCAATGCTCTCATTGATGGAACCTCAAAGGCTGCTGTCGGGGACGTCATTCCTGCTGGCCGTATGAATTCCGTCAAGGTTGTTGAAGGTGGACTCATCTACATGAGCACCCCCTATGTATTCAACAAAGACAACATCGAGATGTACGCCGCTATTTTCTAAAACTGCTTATTTGGCTCCTGATCTGCGGACAGGAGCCAATCTATGTGCGTTGAAAGTCCAAGGTATAGGCTAAAGGAGGAACAATGCAGCAGGCATTGTTGGAAGTACACAACTTAACGAAAATATTCCCCGGAATTCGCGCACTTGATGATGTACATCTTTCTGTGCGTAGTGGTGAGGTGCATGCACTCATCGGGGAAAATGGTGCTGGCAAGTCTACACTGGTGAAGATCCTTACGGGAGTTTATTTTCCTACCAAAGGAAGTCTTGAGTTGGATGGTAAGGAAATTTCCTTCAAGAATGCAATCGATGCCCAAGAAGCGGGAATTGTAGCCATCCATCAGGAAGCTTCCATGTTTCCCGAACTGAGTGTTACGGAAAACATTTACATGGGGCACCATCTTAGAAACCCAAAGACCAACAAGCTGGATTGGAAAGCGATGACGGAAAGTACCCGCACGCTCCTTTCCCAGATGCAACTTGATATCGATCCCGACACGCTGGTCAAAAACCTCAGCGTAGCAAAGCGACATATGGTTGAAATCACCAAGGCGCTTTCGCTGGACGCCAAGTTGGTCATCATGGACGAACCCACTTCAGCCTTGACAGGACGTGAAGTCGAGGATTTGTTCAGAATCGTCAGGGACTTGAAGGAGAAAGGGAAAGCCATCCTCTTCATCTCTCATAAGTTTGATGAAATATTTGAAATTTGTGACTATTACACGGTTCTCCGTGATGGACAGTATATAGGGGAAGGAAAGGTTGCAGACAGCGATGAGGATGCCATCATCAATATGATGATCGGTCGAAGCATCGACCAGATGTATCCTGAGCACACGACATTCCAAGGTGAAAAGATCTTGGAAGTGAAGGGTCTCTCCCAATTGGGAGCTTTCAAGAATATTTCCTTTGATCTGCACAAGGGTGAGATCCTTGGGTTCTTCGGTTTGGTGGGAGCGGGGAGGACAGAAGTCGTCCGCACTATTTTCGGCATAGACAAAGCAAGTGAAGGAACCATGCGTATCGAGGGAAAACCGTACAACCCAAAGACTCCTCGTGATGCAATGCGCCATGGAATTGCCCTGGTCCCCGAAGACAGGCAGAAACAGGGCTTGGTTTTGAAGATGTCGTTGACCCGAAACATATCCCTTCCCATTCTCAACACCCTTTGTTGGAGAGGGTTCATAACAAAGAAAAAGTGTGAACAGAGCTATGTGACCAAACATGGGGGACAGATGGAAATCAAAGCCGCTGGTTACCATGTCGATGCGGAAACACTATCTGGAGGCAATCAGCAGAAAGTCGTGTTGGCAAAGTGGATTGGTACAGAGCCTAAAATCCTCATCCTCGATGAACCCACCAAGGGCATTGACGTGGCAACCAAGGCTGCCGTTCATGAATTCGTTTGTGAGATGGCCTCCCGGGGGGTCGCGGTAATTCTCATATCTTCTGAATTGCCTGAAGTCATCGGCATGGCGGACCGCGTGCTGGTCATGCACGAAGGGTTCCAGACTGGTTTTGTCGATCGTAAGGATTTGACAGCTGAATTGGTGATGCGTTATGCAATCAAAAATGTACAATCGGAGGATTCTCATGCCTGACAATAGTTTTACTTCGTTCGTAAGACGAACCCTTGCACGACGTGAAGCTACCCTCATGGTTCTTCTGGTGGTGCTTCTCGTTCCCATATCCGTTCGTTCTCCTCAGTTTCTTTCCATAAAGAATGTAAACACGATTCTCAACGATATGGCCATTCTGGTCATTGTTGCAATTGGTGAATTCTATGTAATCCTCTCCAATGGAATCGACCTTTCCGTCGGTTCGGTCATTGCCTTTACCGGGATGGCCTGCGGAATGCTCAATGAGTCGCATCCAGAATTTCCTGTTCCACTCTTGCTGGTGGTTGGTATGGGTATCGGAGCCCTTATGGGCCTTTTGAATGGAGTGTTGGTTGCTTATGGCAAGATTCCTCCGATCATAACCACCTTGGGTACGATGAGTATATTCAGAGGGATGACGTTTGTATTGAGCAAAGGTACCTGGGTGACTGCGCATGAGATGAGTCCTTCCTATATTGCACTTCCCAGGACTACGTTTTTAGGAATCTCATTGCTGCTTTGGATAGCCCTGCTTGTCATTCTCAGTTTTTACTATTTCAGCAGATTCACCAGGACAGGACGTGAAGTCTATGCCATAGGCGGTAATGCCAATGCTGCCAAGTTCGTTGGTGTCAGCGAGACGAAAATCCGTGTGACGGTGTTTCTCATCAGTGGAACGCTGTGTGGACTCGCTGGTTCGTTGTGGACGGCAAGGTACGCTTCAGCGGTCAACGAGATGGCCACAGGGTTTGAAATGCAGGCTGTAGCAGCGTGTGTCCTTGGAGGTGTGAATTTCGCAGGTGGTGCCGGTGGCATCATTGGGGTCGCCTTAGGAACCCTCTTTTTGGGTGTCATCACCAATGCCCTTCCTGTAGTCTATATCTCGGTGTTCTGGCAAACCTTCGTGCAAGGGTTGATCGTTCTGATTGCTCTGGCTTTGAATACGATCTCTGACCAGAGGAAAAACAGAAAGCTGCTTGCGCAGAGGAGAGGGTAGAACCGATGAGTGAAACGAAACAATTTGTGGCGAAGAGTCGCCTGATAGATGAACTTTCTTGGAAGAATCGCTTGGTGGAGATCTTTACCAAGTGGGAAGTCCTGTTATGTATTATCTTTGTCCTGGTCATCGTGTTCTTTTCCAACATGACTCCCTATTTCTTGGACTATTTCAACTTGATGAATGCTACCTTCCAGTTTTCCGAGAAGGCCATCATGGCACTTCCCATGATTTTCATCATCATGTGTGGGGACATCGATATTTCCATTGCCTCCATCATAGCCCTCTGTGCGTATGTAGTCGGCATAGCTGCAGAAGCAGGAGCTCCGATTCCGACGCTCATCGTTCTTTCTTTGGTGGTGGGAACAGTTGCAGGTCTGATCAATGGCTTGCTCATCACCGGTTTGGACATGCCGGCGATTGCCGTCACCTTGGCGACGCAAAGCATCTACAGGGGAATTGCAATCGGTATGCTTGGCGAACATGCCTGTACGAAATATCCTGAGAACTTTGGTTTTTTTGGCCAAGAGTTCATTCCTGGAACCATCATCCCCTTTGAGTTCGTGCTTTATCTGTTTTTCATGATTATCTTTGCCTTTGTTTTGCACAAGACTTCCTATGGGCGTAGACTCTATGCAATCGGGAACAGTCCTGAGACTGCAAGGTTTTCCGGTATCAATGTAAAGCGGACGAGAATCATCAACTACACCCTTACCGGGCTGTTTTGTGGAATCTCTGCTATCCTGTTGGCAAGTCGTATCCTCTCTGTCCGTTCCAACATCGCAACCGGATGGGATCTGGAAATCATCACCCTGGTTGTCCTTGGTGGAGTTGCCATCACGGGAGGACGAGGAACAGTCTTTGGTGTCTTCATCGGTTCCTTGTTGGTCGGGTATCTGAAGTTCGGTATGGGACTTTTGAAGTTCAGCGGGACCATGATGACCATCGTCATTGGATCGTTGCTGATCACTGCGGTTTTGCTACCTCGTTTGTTGGACATCTATAAAGCCAATAGAAAACTGAAAATGCAACAGATGACCAGGGTGGGAGATTGACATGGATACCAGACAAGCGTTTGTCATGAAATTGAAAAGTGGATGTGAAGAAGAGTACCAGAGGCGGCATGCTGCGATCTGGCCTGAATTGAAACAA
>Ga0172378_10006794_pt1 | contig 10673 bp, 9 predicted proteins | sample GrowelOW332metaG_FD_119755 | JGI IMG/M metagenome (GOLD analysis project Ga0172378, IMG submission 119755) | Groundwater microbial communities from an aquifer near a municipal landfill in Southern Ontario, Canada - Pumphouse #3_1 metaG | ecosystem: Environmental > Aquatic > Deep subsurface >... | reverse complement strand
TATTCTATCCATTTATCTGGTGTATTCGGGTGAAGAAATTGAAAAACGCAATATATTGTTTAGAATGACGTTGTCTGAGCAATGCAAGCGTCGAAGAAGTCGCTTGGAAAAGGAGTTCAAATGTCCTATTCAGAGATGCCGATTGGTCTGGCTCTGATATCTTGTGACACTGTGATTGAAGACCGTCGCACCGGGAAAAAGTCTCTGATTGGCTTGTTTGGCCAGTTGAATGTGCAAAAACTGCCGTATTTGCATCCTTCGCTGTCGTTGCTGGTTTCTCTGACCGGAGGTACTGGCGAACACGCCTGTGAGGTTCTTTGCAGCAATGACAACTTGAAAGTCTCGGTATTTTCGGTCAAAGGGAAGATCAAATTTGATCATCCTCAGCAGGTTATTGACATGGTTTTCCAGCTGCAGTCAGTCCGCTTCCCGTTGGCTGGCACCTACTGGATAAAATTCATCGTCGATGAAATGCCTCTGATGATGCGTCCTTTGGCAGTAACTCAGCGTAAGCCTTCGGCTACCACACCGGAAGGTGCGGACAACAGCCCGGAGAAATGACGCAATGGATCGGATCTGAACAAGCATGGCCTTATTTAAATTCAAGATAAGTGACCCTTCCGGAAAAATCAGTGAATTGCTTATTGAGGGTGATTCACAATCCGATGCTACGCGCCGGCTTCAGCGTCGCGGCCTGATGCCGTTGGAGTTTCTCGGGCAGGGTAGTGCTTCGGGCCGGCGCGGAAGTCTGTTTGGGGAGAAACTCAATGTTGTGGATTTCACAGAGCGACTGGTTCCTCTGCTGGAAGCGAATATTCCCCTTGAACGGGCTTTGACCTTTGTCGGGGAAGATCAGCAGAATAAAATCATGGCTAAGACGGCCACGGAATTGCGCCAAGGGCTGCATGAAGGGCGGAAATTCTCCGACCTCATCCGGGAACGCGGACACACCTTCCCCCCGCTTTATTCCGGTATTGTTGAAGCTGGAGAAGAAGCCGGGGCTCTGCCACAGGTGATGGCAGAACTGCGCAAATTCCTCAGTGAAGCACAGGAATTGAAATCGTTTATCATTTCCTCTTCGATCTATCCGACGTTTATTGCCGGCTCCGGAGTGGCCATGCTGATCTTCGTGCTCGGTGTCATTGTGCCGCGCTTTGCTACTGCGATGGCCGGAGCTGGCATCGAATCCACCGCAACGAATTTGCTGCTGGGAATCTCGAGCCTGTTGCAAAATTATTGGTGGGTTCTGCTGCTGCTCGCGTCCGGCTGTTTTTATCTGATTTATAAACTACGCCAGGAAGACGGTGCTTTGCGCCGGGCTTATGATGGTTGGATTCTGCAAGTCCCGCTGGCTAAGCAGATCGTGCTTTATTCGAATCTGGCACGTCTTTGCCGGACGATGGCGATCCTGATGCGTAGTGGTGTCCATCTGCTCAATACGGTCGTTATTGCCAATCGGGTGGTACAGAACATTGCAATCCGCCGTTCGTTGAATGAACTATCCGGCGAGCTGCGCCAGGGGCAGCGGATGTCGTCTGCTCTTGGCAAAAGCAAATTCATTCCAGCGCTGATGCTGCGCATGATTGCGGTTGGAGAAGAGACCGGATCGGTTGAGACGATGCTGGAGCGGGTGGCAGACCGCTATGAGACCGATCTTCGCCGGCTGGTCAAACGACTGCTGAGTCTTTTTGAACCCCTGGTCATCATCTGTCTGGGTCTGGGAGTCGGCTTTATCGTGTTGCTGATGTTCATGGCAATCATGGATATGCAGGCCGTGGTCTAAAACTCTCTGCGAGCGACCCCGGCAAATTGTACTCATTTGCATTCTTTATAAAGGAACAAGTTCTGCATGAAAAAGAAACTTTTCTTAGGTTCTCGCGCCATTCGGCGTCCGTTTACTTTGATTGAGATCATGATTGTGGTAGTGATCATCGGGATGTTGGCTGCTTTGGTCGGTCCCAATATCATTGGCAATCTTGACAAAGCGAAAGTCAAGAATACGAAAGCCCAGCTGATCAATTTGAAAAATGCGGTGCAGCAATATTATTTTGACGTGTCTTCGTATCCTACCCGTCTGGAGGAACTGATGGTGAATCCCGGCAATGAAAAATGGGATGGCCCTTATCTGGATGCCAAAAACATTCCTAAAGATTTTTGGGACAATGATTTTCAATATAGTTGCCCGGGCGATGGGCAGCCTTTTGAGATCATCAGTCTGGGTGCGGATAAAGTTTCCGGCGGCACTGGTAACAGTGCCGATATTTCCTGCTGGAATTAACGATTCAGACCTCTGAGGATGCTGTTTTGTCACATCGCGCCTTTACGATGCTTGAAGTTCTCGTGGTTACCCTGCTGGCGGGAATGCTATTTGCTATGATCCTGCCGCGAATTTCGGTAACTCCGAAACGCATTGTTGTCGAAAATGCCTTGTCGGGTATGCGGCAGGCTTTTTCTGAAACGGCGTCCCGTTCCAGAGCCACTGGCCGTGCGATCCGCTTGACCCTGGATCCCGACACTTCGATCTTGGCAGTCACTTTGCTGTCGGATTCCCTCAGCCGGGAATGGTGTCCTTCTCCGTCGGGAAGCAAAGAGCAAAGCGAAACGCCGGCCTTCATCGCCGTCAAGGAAAATTATGAGCTCTCCAAAGAACTGGAATGGCAGCTCGAGGATAAGGTTTATGATTCGGAAGGAAAGATTTGTTTTTCGTTCTTTCCCGATGGACAGGCCGGAGGACCGATTCTGGCGTTTACCGTTAAAAAGCGCAAATTCCGACTGATTCTGGATAATATTACTGCTCGACCCAATATCGAAGAGTTGGAATAACCCCGAGGAGCCGCGAGGTTGATATGACTATGGACGAAAGCAAGGAACGGCTGCTGCAATTACGCACTGTCATTCGGCATCATGATGATCTTTACTATCAGGAAGCCCGCCCGGAAATCTCCGACCGGGAATATGATGCTCTCTATACGGAACTCAAAGAGCTGGAACGGCAGTATCCCGAGCTGATTACGGCGGATTCCCCGACGCAGCGCATCAGCGGGACTCCGCTGAGCGGGTTTGTCACCTGCCGGCACCGCCTTCCGATGCTCAGCCTGGATAATACTTATAACGATGCCGACCTGTTGCGTTTTCACGAATCTGTCAGCAGAGGTTTGTCCGGGGAATCTTTTCTGTATGCGATTGAACCGAAAGTTGACGGCGTCAGCATTTCAGTGCGCTATGAAAACGGTCTTTTTGTTCAGGCTCTGACTCGCGGCAATGGGAAAGAGGGGGATGACGTCAGCCTGAACCTGAAAACCATCCCCTCGCTGCCCTTGCGTCTGAACGGAGAAAATCCGCCCTCGGTTTTGGAAGCGCGCGGTGAAGTCTATATGAGCCGGCAGGGCTTCGCCCGTCTGAATGCACAACGTCAGGCCGCCGGGGAAGAGTCCTTTGCCAATGCCCGTAACGCTACCGCTGGCACCCTGAAACAACTCGACGCCAAAATCGTCGCCAAACGCCCGCTGGAAGTACTTTTCTATGCACAGGGTGAAATTCAGGGGCTGGAACTTAAGACCCAGCAGGAACTGCTGCAGATTTTTCGGGAATTCGGGCTGAAAACGCAGAGCTGGCTGCGCACCGCCAGCGATTTCGCCGGCATCAAAGCCGCCCTGCTGGAATTGCAGGAAAAGAAAAACAGTTTTCCGTATGATATTGACGGTGCCGTCATCAAGATCAATCTTTTTGCACATCGCGAACGTCTGGGGCAGACGGCCAAGGCGCCCAGCTGGGCGAAAGCCTTTAAATATGAAGCAGAGCGTTGCGAAACGGTTTTGAAAGAGATCACGGTGCAGGTTGGGCGCACTGGTGTGCTGACTCCGGTGGCGGAACTCGAACCCGTCTTTCTGGCTGGTTCGACGATCAGCCGAGCCACATTGCATAATGAGGATGAAATCGCCCGCAAGGATATCCGCATTGGTGATACGGTGCTGATCGAGAAAGCCGGGGAGGTCATTCCGGCTGTCGTCTCGGTTTGTGTTGATCGTCGTCCGCCGGGCAGCAAGCCCTTTGATTTTGTTGCGCATGTAAATCAGCGCTGTCCTTCCTGCGGGGGGGAGATCATCCGGGATCCGCAGTTTGTGGCTTGGCGTTGTCAGAATCTGCAATGTCCTGCGCAAAGCATGCGGCGAATCGAATATTTTGCAGCGCGTAACGCCTTGGATCTTTCGTCGCTGGGCAGTGTGGTTGCGGAGGCTCTGCTGGAACAGGGGTTGGTGCAGGAGCCGTTAGATCTTTTTTCGTTGACCTTGGAACAGCTCGGTACGTTGAACCTTGGGACTCCGGAAGAGCCACGAATGTATGGCCAGAAGAATGGCGCTAAATTACTGGCGGCTCTGGAACGCACCCGGCAGATGCCTCTGGCCAACTGGCTGCAGGCCATGGGTATTCCGGAAGTCGGTTCCGCGACCGCTTATCAGATCGGACGCACGCACCGCACCCTCGCCGAAGTGGCAAATTCCCCGAAATTGCAAGCCCTTATCAGCCTGCTGGCCGCCCAGGAAAAAGGGCAGAGCGCTGTGGCATTCAGCACTCCTGCGACACCCGATCCCGAACTTGGTGAATTATTTGCCTGGCCGAAGCCGAAGGGTCTCGTCTTGCCAGAGCAGCTGGCTGAATTACTGTTGCCGCTGGGCTTGATCAAGCCCGGCAAAGGCAAAGGCGGTACAAATTATTACGTGAGCACCGTGATTGGCCCGAAAACAGCTCAGGCTGTATTGGACTTTTTTGCTGGCGAAGTCGGCAAAGGCTGGCTGCAGAAACTCGCGGAACTCGGCATTGATCCCCAGGGCGGAGAAAGCAACAATCCGGACAACCTGGCAGAAACCGCTGCCGGCAGCGGCTCATTGAGCGGAAAAACCTTCGTGCTTACCGGAACTCTGCGTAGCATGGATCGCGACAGCGCTGCCGCTAAAATCCGTGCAATGGGCGGAAATGTCGCTTCCTCCGTCAGCAAGAATACAAGTTATCTCGTCGCTGGCGAAAATACCGGCGCCCGAAAAACGGAAAAAGCTGGCGAACTGGGCGTTGCCGTCCTCGATGAAACCAGCTTCCTCGAAATGCTTGGGCAAAAATAAAGACCCTAAGCGTTTGGAAGCTGTCTGAGGTCATTCGCTATTTCGCCTTTTTTATCGGTTGTAGATGATCGTCCACTCGAAGGAATTCGGTGTAAACGATTAATTTTATGCGGGCTGATTTTAGACCCTAAAGACGGTGGCGAATTCCCCGAATTCGGCGAACAGGAGTTGCTGCAAGGTTTCTCTTGTTCCGGGTTTGCAGAGTGCGAATAAAGTCGGTCCGCTGCCGGAGACGTGGACGGTCAGTGCCCCGGCTTCCAGCAGGCGGCGACGGATCAATTCCAGAATTGGGAATTTACGAAATACTGCGAATTCCAGGTCGTTCCAAGGGACTGTCGCAATGTCTTCGGGGGAACCCTGGGTGAGGATTTTGATCAGTTTCTGGAAATCCGGCGGGGAGTTTCCTTCTGGTCGGAAGGCATGCTGATAGGACCAGCTGACTGGCACTGGGAAACCTGGGTTGATCAGCAGCAGTTCCAAGCTTTGCGAAATATTCAGTGTGCTCAGGCGCTCCCCTTTCCCTTCGCCAAGAGCAGGACGCGGATCCAGAAAAAAAGGGATGTCGGCCCCCAGTTCAGCAGCCAGGCGATAGAGTTCGGCTTTCCGCTCTTCAAGCTTTTCCAACGCTAATAGGGACAACAGAACGGCGGCGGCATCGGAACTGCCGCCGCCCAGCCCGGCGGCAATGGGAATGCGTTTTTCGAGATGGATCCGGTACTGAGGAACTCTCTGAAAATGCTGGCAGAAGGCCATAGCGGCCCGCCAGCAGAGATTGTCTTCCCCGGCAGGAACGCATAACCCCGTGCAACTTAGCTCAATACCGGAGACTGTATGGCGTTCGACATGGATCGTATCGGTTAAGCCGAATAAAGGCAAAAAAACCGTGCGAATCTCGTGATAGCCATCCGGGCGTTTGCCGAGAATTTCCAGATAAAGATTAATTTTGGCGGGAGTAAGCATAGGAGTTTTTGAACATGGACGCACACGGACGCACTTGAGCTGGACTGGCGTCCACAAACTAAAAATTTCATCCGAAGATTACCCGAATTTTCTTAACCTTTATCTCTCTTTTTTGTAATTTTATAGTTTTCATTCAGTTTATCACCAACAACTTATGAATATTTTATCGAGTGTGATCCCCGGCCCGGAGGGCCGCACAGACATAACCCCGGGTGAGGCGCACGCAGTGCGCCGCAACCCGGGGTAAGGACAACTAAAAAACCGCGCCCGGAGGGCGCCACCTCAGAAGATTTCGGATCCGCCATACACGACTTTTTGTAGCCATTCTCCTTCAAAATAACATCTGCTCAAGGATTGAGCATTTGCTTGTCGCGCCCTCCGGGCGCTGGATTTGGTGGAGCTTCTCACCCCCGGTTCCCTTGCCCTTCGGGCTTCGGTCACCGGGGGTTATGACTGTCCGGCCCTTCGGGCCGTTTAAATCACCTCGGAATCACATCCTGCAATGTTCCGTGCCTTAACTATTTGCGAAAACTTCTTCCAAAAAAAACAAAAAAACTGGCGAATAGTAGTATGGACGCACACAAGCGAAACAATTCATCCGGCGTGCTAGGTCATTTTGTCATGCGTCTTTGAACAGGCGCGAGCTATGGAGCGCCAGCGTCCTCGCCGGCGTCCCCTTGTTATTTACGTTCTTCAGTTTTTTTGACGACGATGACTGGACATTCGGCGAGGTCCATGATCAGCTGCCGTTCAATGGAGGAGCTGTCTTTCTGTTTAATTTCATGTTTCCAGCCTCCGATAATGATCAGATCGACGGCCAGTTCCCGGGCGAGCTTCAGGATAATCTGATGAAAACGCCCCAAGCAGATATGCGCTTTGATGTTTACTTCATATTTTCGCCCGAGTGCCTGTACGTTTGTCAGATAGCGTTTCCCTTTTAATTCCAGATCCTGTTCCAGTTCCTGACGTTCTTCCTTGACGAAAATTCGCATTTGTTGCAAGTAATCCAGGGTTGCGGTATCGACGACAAAGGCGGCACTCAATTCACAATGGGTCTGTTTGGCAAAATGCACGGCAAAATCGGTAGCATCCAAGGAGGGCTGGGAGCCATCCACTACTAATAAGGCGTTGCGGATGAACATATAGTCCGATGACGTGGGCGCTGCTGCTGCAACGTTTTCGCTACTGTTTGTCTTTTTGTTAAAAAACATTTTATCGGCTCTAGTTGCTGGTGAAAGGAGGGGGTAAGAGAGGCTCGTAATGCTGAACTTTGTGGCTATTACGGGCTTGCTTCCAACGCTTGTTTCTCCAGATTTTTTTTGACCATTTTGAGTGTGAAAAAGGAATCCAGGTCTTTGCCTTCCAAGGCTTCCTCAATGAAATGCAGCGTTTCCTTGAAATTAGGGATAAACATATGTTCCAGTGCATTCACCCGGCGTTGTGCTTTTTTTAATTCTCTAGCCAGCAATATAATTGTATTTTCCAGCTCGGCAACCTGTCCGATGATTTCCAGCAGCAGAAGAAAATCCCGCATGGTCTGATCGACGAGCGAATCCGTGCCGACAAAACCATATTGGGCATGCAACTGGCCATGGTGTACTTGGATGACTGGAGTGCGCACCCCGGCCGTGATGCGTTGGTCGGTCTTGACCTGATGTTCATAATGGATCCCACTGGCGATATTGCGCAGGTGGGCAGAACCGTTCTGGGCAACCGCCCGGCGCAACGTGGTATAGGCGGCCTTGCGACGTTTTTCCAAGTCCCCTTGAATCTGTTTGACCTGATTCAACAGGCGCATCAATTCCATCACAAGAATTTCGCGCTTTTGCTCCAGAAGGGTAAATCCTTCTGTAGCCATCGCCAAATCCCGTTTCAGATTCAGCTGATTACTTTTGGTTGGCGCGATATTCAGACGACTCATCAGCCATTCTCCTGAGTTGAGTGCACAGAAATCGGCTTGTCAAAATGAGCCTTGAGTTCTTCTTCACTCACTCGTAGCAATTCCGAGCGCGGCAGGATGCGTAATGCATCCCAGCCTAATTCCAGGCTTTGCTCAATCGAACGGTTTTCAAATTCTCCCTGGGAGACGACTTTTTGTTCAAAAGCTTCTCCAAATTTTATAAAGAGTTTGTCGGCGGGGCTGAGTTCTTCCTCGCCGATGATCGACGCCAGCGAGCGGATATCCTTGACTTTGGAGTAGGCTGCGAACAGCTGAGAAGCCAAGTGCGGGTGGTCGTCCCGGGTGCGTCCTTTGCCAATGCCATCTTTCATCAAGCGTGACAGGGAGGGCAGGCCGGCAACCGGGGGATAGATGCCGCGCTGGAACATCTCGCGATCGAGTACGATCTGTCCCTCCGTGATATAGCCGGTCAAATCCGGGATCGGGTGGGAAATATCGTCATTGGGCATGGTCAGAATTGGCACCTGTGTGATGCTGCCGCCGCCACCATGTAGGCGTCCGGCTCGTTCGTACAGCGAGGCCAGATCGCTGTAAAGATACCCGGGGTAGCCTTTCCGGCTGGGAATTTCACCACGAGCTGTGGCGATTTCGCGCAGAGATTCGCAATAGTTTGTCATATCCGTGATGATTACCAGAACATGCATATTTTCTTCAAAGGCCAGGAATTCCGCCAGCGACAGGGCGCAGCGCGGTGTAATCAATCGTTCGGCGGAGGGGTCATCCGCCAGGCTCAGGAACATGGCCACGTTGTTCAGCACACCACTTTGTTCAAAGGAATCAATAAAGTAGCGTGCCACATCATATTTGACGCCCATGGCGGCAAATACGATGGCAAACTCGACGTCTTCATTGAGCAGTTTGGCCTGCCGGGCAATCTGTGCGGCAATCCGGTTGTGCGGTAAGCCATTACCGGAGAAGATCGGCAGCTTCTGCCCCCGAACCAGGGTATTCATAATATCAATGGAGGAAATCCCTGTTTGGATGAAATCGCGGGGATACTCGCGTGAAAAGGGGTTGATTGGGGCGCCATTGACATCCCGTCGTTCCGAGCAGAGCGGCATCGGCAGGCCGTCTTTCGGGCGTCCCAAGCCATCAAAAACGCGTCCCAGCATTTCTTTGCTGACGGGAATCTCCATGGCGGAACCCAGAAAGCGTGTCCGGGTGCCGGCTTTGGACAGCGATTCACTGCCGCCGAAGACCTGAATGACGGCGCTGGAGCTGCTGACATCCAGAACCTGGCCGAGCCGTAGATCGCCGTTTGGAGTCTGAATTTCCACCAGTTCATCGAAAGAGATATCGCGGATTCCGTCAATGAACACCAAGGGGCCGTCGATATTGCGAACGCCCTGATATTGCAGTCCGGGCATTTTCATGGTTTCAATTTCCTTTCCAGGGCATCCAGCTGCCGCAGCAGAGTCTGTTCCAGGCCCGACATGGCCGTCGTATCCGTATTGTTGATTTCACTTTTCATGCGGTTCAGCTTGTCCAGAGCCGGCAATTCGCGTAAATCTGCCAGAGAGCCGCCCAGCTTGATGATGTTTTGCGCACGTTTACTGAAGGAAACTAGCAGACGCAGCATCCAAAGCTGCTTGGCCGGAGAACAATACATATCAATTTCATCAAAGGAATTCTGCTGCAGAAAAGCATTTTTAATGATTTCGGCGATCATCAGTGTCAAGCGCTGCTGTTCCGGGAGGGCATCCGGGCCGACCAGTTTAGCGATGCGTTGCAGATTGACTTCTTCCTGCAGGATGTCCATCAGGAAGTCCCTTTGGTTTTGCCAGTCTCGTTCCTGTCGTTTCCACCAAGTTGACGTTTCTGGCAGGTATTCGCTGTAGCTGTTGCGCCAGCTGATGGCGGGATAATGACGGGCATTGGCCAAGTCACGATCCAGAGCCCAGAAGCAGCGGATAAAGCGGCTTGTATGCTGCGTAACCGGTTCGGAAAAATCGCCGCCGGGCGGTGAGACTGCGCCGATGACGGAAACCGATCCCTCTTCTCCGGACAAGGTTTCAACGCGTCCGGAGCGTTCATAGAAACTGGCTAATCGTGCTGGCAGGTAGGCCGGGAATCCTTCATCGGCTGGCATTTCTTCGAGGCGTCCGGAGAGTTCGCGCAAAGCTTCAGCCCAGCGTGAGGTGGAGTCTGCCATCACCGCGACGTCATAACCCATATCACGGAAATATTCTGCCAGGGTAATACCGGTATAGATACTGACTTCCCGGGCGGCTACCGGCATATTTGAGGTATTGGCGATCAGAATGGTGCGTTCCATCAAAGAACGTCCCGAACGAGGATCGATCAATTCCGGGAATTCCCGCAGGACTTCGGTCATTTCATTGCCGCGTTCGCCGCAGCCGATATAAATGATGATCTGGGCTTCGGCCCATTTGGCCAAGGCCTGCTGGGTCATGGTTTTCCCGGTGCCAAAACCGCCTGGAATGGCGGCAGCTCCACCTTTGGCTATTGGGAAAAACGTATCAATCACACGCAATCCAGTCAAAAGTGGCTGGGTTAAAGGCAGTCTCTGACGTACCGGTCGCGTTTTGCGTACCGGCCAGTACTGAAAAAGCCCCAGACTCCGTTCGCCACCCTCGTCAAGCTGCACGTGGCAGATATCGGTTTCACCGTTGTAT
>Ga0172378_10006793_pt1 | contig 10673 bp, 13 predicted proteins | sample GrowelOW332metaG_FD_119755 | JGI IMG/M metagenome (GOLD analysis project Ga0172378, IMG submission 119755) | Groundwater microbial communities from an aquifer near a municipal landfill in Southern Ontario, Canada - Pumphouse #3_1 metaG | ecosystem: Environmental > Aquatic > Deep subsurface >... | reverse complement strand
ATCGAAAAAGGCAAGATGCTGATCGACCGGAAAGAGGAAACCGTCGTCTACGATCCCAAAAAGGAAGGGGATTCGCTCTATTCCTTCCATCTTTATGCGGGACGGAGCCTTCAGAAGCCAAGGAAAGAGAGCTGACGATGAACAACTTCGATTTCATTCTCATCGCCCTCTTCGCTCTCTTTTTCATCGCGGCCTTAATTCGGGGTCTCAAGCATCCCGCCACCCGCTTCGAGGGCAGTTTTTTCGCTTTCCTTCTCGCCTTCTTTTTGGCGATGATCGTTGAAGGGCTTCTCTATAATAACTATGGAGCCTACCGAGAGTTCTATTCCAGCTTTGCCACCAAATTGGCCATCAACAATTTCAATGCCTTGGGCCCTTGGATTCTCGCGCTCGCTTGGCTGATTGCCTTTTTCCTCCCGCTCTACTTCTTTTTCCGCTTCTTCCACCGTTTCGCCAATAAGCGGGTTTACACGCTTCTCCTCACGCTTTTCGCCTATCTTTTGGCGGCCTACACCCTCGGCTTGCTCACCACGGGTTATCTCGATCGCGACGCCGCTTTGGAACCGCTCTACGCGAAGTCGCTCTTGGCGCCGAAACTTTATCCGGATAACGGTACCGTGCTTTCCTTTCTCTATTTCTTCACGGGGGCGTTCTCCTGATGGCCAAACTTGAAATTGCATCCGTCTCCTATGACGCCCTTTACGCGAAAGCCACCCAGGAGATCAATAGCGGCGACGATAAAGGCGCCCGCGAAAACCTCTACGAAGCTTCGCGCGTTCTTTACCGCTTGGCCCAATTGGCCAAGAACCCCCTCAAGGAACATTGCCTTGAGCGGAGCGCCAAACTTTCTTTGATGGCGGATTGCATCATCTTGACCGACAAAGCCCTCAAGGAAAACCCCAAAACGGCCTCTTCAGGCTCGAGTCAGGATCAAGAAGCCGCAGGCGACGCATTTTTCCCTTGCGAAAGGCCAACCGTGACAATGGACGATATCGCCGGGGAAGAAAATGTCAAACGTCAAATCGATGATCAATTGGTCAAGCCTCACGAGAATCCGGAGCTTTACGCCCGCTATAAGAAATCGATGGGCTCAGGCATTCTTCTCTACGGTCTCCCCGGCACGGGCAAAACCATGATGGCGAAAGCGATCGCCAACGTTCTTAATGGGGCCTTCTTCAGCGTCAAATGCTCCGACATCCTTTCGAAGTGGGTCGGCGAAAGCGAACAAAATATCAAAGATTTGTTCGCCACCGCTCGCCAATATCCTGTTTCGATCATCTTCTTCGATGAATTCGAGGCCATCGGGGCTTCACGCGAAGATACCGACAAATCGGAAAAAGACATCGTCCCTGAGATTTTGGCCCAAATGCAAGGCTTTGAAAGTTATGACAACATCTGCATTTGCATCGCTGCGACCAACCGACCATGGATGGTCGACTCCGCTTTCTTAAGACCCGGCCGCTTTGGCACCCACTACCGGGTTGACCTCCCGAATAAAGAAGCTCGAATTCAGCTCTTCAGGATGAAAATGAAGGACCTCCCCGTCTCGCCTGATCTCGACTACGATCATCTCGCCGAGATCACCGATGGTTTTAACTGCGCCGACATTGCGGATGGCTTCGTCGAGAAAATGAAGCAAAGCGCGATCGATCGAGCCCTCGATAGCGGCGTCGAAGACGAAATCAACGAGGACGACGTCGAAGCGGCGGAAAAAACCATCAAATCAAGCGTCTCTGAAAGCGACGTCGAGCAAATCAAGCGTTTCGAGGCAGGACAAATGGACAAGAATCTGACCGGTTTTGCCCCCGAAGAGAAACCATCGATCACGATGGCGGATGTCGCCGGACTCGACAGCGTCAAGAAAGCAATCGACGAACAGATTGTCCGACCCCACCAAAATCCCGAACTCTATGCCCGCTTCAATAAGTCGATCGGTTCCGGCATTCTCCTCTATGGTCTCCCTGGCACGGGCAAGACGATGGTCGCCAAGGCTATCGCCAACGAAATCGACGCGGCTTTCTTCAGCGTCAAATGCTCCGACATCCTTTCGAAGTGGGTCGGCGGCAGCGAACAGAACGTCAAAAACCTCTTCGATTCCGCTCGCAAATACAAAACGGCGATCATCTTCTTCGATGAATTTGAGGCAATCGGATCGAAACGCGAAGATGAAGATTCTTCGAGCAAAGCTCTTGTTCCTGAGATTTTAGCGCAGATGCAAGGCTTCAAGACCACGAAAAACGAACTCTTGGTCCTAGCGGCTACCAACCGGCCTTGGATGATTGATTCGGCTTTCTTACGGCCTGGGCGCTTTGGCATCCACATCCGCGTCGATCTTCCCGATGAAGCGGCTCGCTTGGCCATCTTTCAGAACAAACTCAGCAAAATCCCTTGTGAAAGTGCCCTCGATTTGAAAAAAGCCATCGAATTGACAGCGGGCTATAGCGCCGCCGATGTCAGCGATGGCTTCATTGAAAAGATGAAGAGCCTCGCGATTGAGCGGGCTCTTTCTAACGGGGGCGAAGAGAAGATCACAAACGACGATATCCTTCAGGCCGCTCAGCTCGTGAAAAGCACGGTGTCGCCTGAAGATGTCGAGAATCTAAAAAAGTATGAGGAAGGAGATTATCGTTCATGACGCCCTTATTCACTCCACTCGATGAAGCCGGCCGGCCCCACAAAGACGCCGCGGCGGTCATCGCCCTCGATGGTGCGGGCACTCTTTGCACATTCAAAGGGAAAAATCTCTGCAAAATCCCTTTCGAATCGGTCAGCGATGCCATCAGCATCCCGAGCGGAATCGAAGAAGGGATCGGTGAATTCGTTGCCAGTCCTGAGGGCCTTAATCTCTCCTTTGTCGTCGCCTATTCCTTCCAGATTCTTTTTCCAAGCATATTGATCGCCCGGCTCCGCGAGGATGGCTACGAAGGCGAAATCCTCGCCAACCTCAGCGTCGAGTCTTTCTTCAAGGAAGTCCTTTCGCCGCTCTTCGCCAAAGCGATGGCTGTGAGTTTCGCCGATGAAGTCTCGCTCAATTTTTCCATCCTCCAAGCCAAAATGAAAAGGGGATCCTTCAATAGCGACTATCTCAAAGCGCTCAATACCTTGGCAATCTTCCCGTTAGGAGTCGATTTCTCCTCGCTTCGTTTCGGCGCGGCTGAGCGCAGTTCTCTCCGCAACGGCATCGCCCGGAAAAAAGAGCCGCGAATCGCTCAGAAAGCGGGGCATTGACGATGGAACAAGATAACCTCACCCTCCGTTACGCCCGCGTTGTCAACCGAAGCGAGCGCCTCGCGGGCGCGTTAATCTCCTCCGGCGACCTTAAAACGATCGAACGGGATCAGAAACTCTTTTTCGCCATTGAAGAAGATTTAGGCAAAATCGATCTGCAAACGTTGAAAGAGAGCGAAGTGAGCGCTCTTGAAGATGTCTTCGCCCTTCTCGATCCCACCAGCGCGTTTTATGGCCAAGAAGAAAGCAGCGCGGCCGCCTATCTCGCCGAGATTTACCACAACGTTTTCGTCAAAAACAAGCCCTTGGTCCCCGCCGAGCACACCAAGCGCCTGCAAGCCATCAAAGACTTGGCCAACCGTCAAGAAGACGAACGGGCCCTTCGCGACATCGAAGCCAAAATCGCTTTGCTCAACAAGAATGCCCCTTCGCCCTCCTCTTTCAGCTATGGTTCCTATCAGAAAACACTGAGCGAGCTGAACGCCAAGAAAAAAGAAATCCAATCGCGTTTATTTAAAATCTAGGTGGATTTTGCGTCGTTTCTTTTGCAAATCTCGCCCCTTTTTCTTTTTCGCTCTCGGAGCAAGCCCCCTCTTTTCTTCTGCTAAGAAGAAAGAGCCATATCAAAATACGCCCAAGGCATTATAATGAAACGCATGAGCGAAACCTCCTTAGCGACATATTCTCACATCGCGGTCCTTCTTCTTGGCGGACTCGGCACCCGTTTTGGCTCTTCGAAACCCAAGCAATTTTTGCCGATGGGCGGCCAACCCCTCTGCCTTTATGGCGCCAAAGTGCTCGAAAGTTCTCCGGTGGTTGATTTTATTGTCTATGTCGTCCCAGATGGCTACACGAAGAACTTCGCGCTGATTTTAGCCAATGCTGGCCACGCTAAGCCTTCGGTCATCATCGTCGGCGGTTCCACAAGACAAGAATCGGGCCATCTCGCCGTCAAATACCTTTTGGAGCATGGAGCGAATTTGAACGCCTCCCTCTTGCTCCAAGATGGCGATCGGCCTCGTTTGCTCGAACGTTATCTCGTCGATAATTTCGCTATCGCTGACGAGTTTGGCGCCAGCGTGACAGCCATACCGGCGACCGATTCCGTGGCGATTTGCAAGGAAAAGGGAGTTTTAGATGGTTATATTCCTCGGCAAGAGGTCTATCTTTTGCAGACCCCTCAGGCCTTCAAAATCTCTTTATTGGCGGAGGCGATGGAACTTGCGCAAAAGGCGGGAAAGAACTACACCGACGATGGCTCATTGGTCCTAGCGATGAAAGGGATCAATCCCCATTTGGTCCTCGGCGATAAGCGCAACATCAAAATCACGACGAAAAAAGACCAAGATGACTTCGAGGAAAGCCAAGGATGAATCATTCCAGCGTCGGGGATATTATCGAAGGGACGGTGGTTCGGGTCTATCCCAAATACGCCATCATGCTTTTCGATGACGACGAGACAGGACTCCTCCATATCTCAGAGCTTTCCGATTCTTTTGTACGGAACTTTACCGGCTACGTGCAGGTAGGTAATATATACAAGGTCAAAGTCATTGCCTATGACGAAGACAAGGCCTTCATGAAGGTGTCGCTCAAACAGTTGAGCGGCGAAGAAAGACGCTCGCCGCTAGCCAAGCGGCGAATCGAAAGCCCGGATATCGACTTCGCGGAGCTGGAGAAAAAGCTGCCCGAGTGGATAAAAGAAGAAAATGAAAAGGAGTAGAAACGGCATGGTTATCGAAACGAAAGTTGATTCGTTGGTCGACAAGGTGGATTTCGCTTCTTATCAAGCGAAGGTAAGCGAGATCAATGAGAGGATTGAAAAGAAAACGGGGGCCGGCAACGACTTCCTCGGTTGGGTGGATTGGCCAATCAATTACGACAAGAAAGAACTTGAAGCGATCATCAAAGAAGCGGAATACGTCCGCAAGAATTACGATGTGCTCGTCGTCTGCGGAATTGGCGGCAGCTATTTGGGCGCGCGGGCGGCGATCGAAGCCATCAATGGTGTCCTCCCGAACCAAAAACTCGAAATCATTTATTTGGGCCAGACCTTTGATCCGACCTATTTGGCCCAGCACCTCGATTATCTAAAAGACAAGAAATTTGCAGTTAACGTCATCTCGAAGAGCGGCACCACGACCGAAACATCGGTCTCGTTCCGCCTCTTGAGAGAACTTCTCGAGAAACGCGATGGCGTCGAAGCGGCCCGCAAAGCCATCATCGCCACCACCGATAAGGCGCACGGCGCCCTCTACACCTTAGCCAAAAACGAAGGCTACGTGAAATTCGTCGTCCCCGACGATATCGGCGGCCGTTATTCGGTTCAGACTGCGGTCGGTTTATTTCCGATTGCCTGCGCCGACATCGATCCGCGCGAGATTTTGGCAGGTTCGGCGGCAGCGAGAGAAGATTGCCATGATCCTTCCCTTGAGAGCAACCAAGCCTATCGCTACGCGGTCGTCCGGCGCGAAATGTACGCCCACTACCACAAGGCGGTCGAAATGTTCATCACCTACGTCCCCGGCTTCGTCCAGATCGGCGAATGGTGGAAACAACTCTTCGGCGAAAGCGAAGGCAAAGACAAGAAGGGCCTGCTCCCCGATTCGGCCACGTTCACGACCGACCTTCATTCGCTTGGCCAATTCATTCAAGATGGCTCGCCCGTCTTCTTTGAGACGACGCTCCACCTTTCGCATCACCGCCACGACGTCAAAGTGCCGCACGATGCCGAGAACCTCGATGGTCTCAACTACCTCGAAGGCCGCTCGCTCGGCAACATTCAAGACCGGGCTTTCGAAGGGACGGTCGACGCCCACACCAATAGCGCAAAGAACAACAACGTCATCCTCGAACTTGAGAAGATGGATGCTTGGCATCTTGGCTATCTCTTCTATTTCTTCGAGCGGGCCTGCGCGATGTCGGCATACCTCAATGAGGTGAACCCCTTCAACCAGCCGGGCGTCGAGATCTACAAAAAGAACATGTTCAGACTCTTAGGCAAGCCAGGATTCGAGAAATAAGAGAATCGCCAAAGAAAAAGCAGCGGGCCAAGGAATGCAAGAAAGAAACTGCCTGCCTCAATCGTTTCGCCTCTTTCTACCCCCGCTTATCCAAGGCGCTTAAACGGGGCGATATCCTCTGCCGCGTCACCCATAACGACACCAAATTCAGCAATTTGCTCTTTGACACCGAGCGCCACGAGGTCGTCTCGGCCCTCGATTTCGGCACCATGACGGAAGGGACGCCCCTCTACGATTTTGGCGATGGCTGCTGCAGCGCTTGCGACGAAGCGGAAGAAAGCGAGCGGAATTGGCGGAAGATATCCTTTTCGCTTGAGAAATTTCAGGTCTTCAGCGAAGGCTATCTCCATTCAGCCAAGTCCATCCTCGACGAAAAAGAACGCTCGTTTCTCGCCGAGAGCGTTCTTCTTCTCGCCCTCGAGCTCGCCCTCCGTTTCCTCGAAGACTCTCTCCGGGGCGACGTCTATTTCGCTCTTGAACGCCCCGATGACAGCCTCGTCCGGGCCGGGGGCAGATCGCTTTGGCCCAAGACATCGAAAAGAAGCAGCCGGCGATGAGGAAAATCCTTAATCAGATCCTCGAAGCGTGAGCCATCTTGTCTTTCAGGCTATCGAAGGCGTTCTCTTTGATGCGGACGGCACCCTCATCCCTGAGATTCCCCGCGATAAGAAGCGGATTAAAAACACCCACAAAGAGAATCGGATCCCCTTCAGCGGAAACCTATTTTTCGCTTTGATCCTCAAAGGGGCGAATCATCAGCAAAAATCCTTGCGGTTACGCGATGAAAACTCGGGATCCCCAAACGGGTCCCTTGGGATTTCCAAGCGAAACCCTATTATCCTGGCATCCTTGATCTTTTAAAGGATCTTCGCCTCCCCCACCGCCAACTGGGCCTTGCGCCTTATTTTGAAGTCGGCCGCGAAGGGATGACGTCCGCCTGAAAAAGTCCGATCCGGAATTCTGTCGGATCGCCCGAAGAAAATTCGGCCTTGCGCCCCAGGAAGTTCTTCTGGTGGACGATCACTTAAAAAACGAGATCAGGCCCGCCGATAGCTTAGGAATGAAGACAGTCTGGGCCAAACAAGGCGTTTCGCGCGTCGAGCATCCCTTCGACAAAACGGAAATCCCGAGCATCAGCGTTAGAGAAATCACAAAAATCGCTTCGCTCCTTCTCTAAGAGAAGAAAGCCTTTTAATTCGATTGACGGTCACTAACCTCAATGGTATATTTATTACCGCACGTCTAGGCGGGCGGTCCTACTGGATGCTTAGCTCAGCGGGAGAGCATCGCCCTTACAAGGCGGGGGTCAGAGGTTCGAACCCTCTAGCATCCACCAGCGTCGGGGAAACGAACGTGTGTCGAAATCTGTGGGCGAATAGCGAAGTGGCCAAACGCGGCTGACTGTAAATCAGCTCCTTCGGGTTCGGTGGTTCAAATCCATCTTCGCCCACCATCCCTTTTGTTGGGGTGTAGCCAAGTGGTAAGGCAACAGACTTTGACTCTGTTATGCACTGGTCCGATCCCAGTCACCCCAGCCACATCCTCCGTTAGCTCAGTGGTAGAGCACTTGACTTTTAATCAAGGGGTCGACGGTTCAAGCCCGTCACGGGGGACCATTTTTTTGCCCAGGTGGCGAAATGGTAGACGCAAGGGACTTAAAATCCCTCGGACGAATAATCCATACCGGTTCAAGTCCGGTCCCGGGCACCATCAAACGCAAAGTCAGCAAGTCGCGATGACTGCTGGCTTTTTTTATACTTTTTTTGAGTGTTTTATACGAATTTCCGAGTGCAAATAAGGCTATTTTGAAGCAGACTTTTGAGGCGAAAGTTCTACTGCGATTTCCAACGATTTCGTTTTCATCGACGGCAACTGACGAATCTGTTTTTGAGTGAAACAAGACGCCAGCGGACTTTTAATCATGTGGGCGGGATCGTTTTTTCGTTCATTATCTGAGTAGCTTATCAGATTCAATATTGGGCAAAATTGACTAGGAAAAGTTCTACGATCCCATGGCAAAAACGCCAGGCCGGAAGTCCTCCGGCTTGGCAACTTTGATTTGTTTTCCTCTTTCTTTTCAAAATCGTGAAAAATCGATGAAAGCGATGAAAATAACATATGGGGAGGATCCGTTTTGACGGGATCGACGCCCTGCTTCCCGAACGCACTAGCGAGTTTGTTTGCCGGCCCGATGTTGCCGTCGTAGTCTATGTTCACCTTTAGGGATGCGATGATACATTCCGTGATTCAAGCCGTTTCCGACGGGATAAACTTTGCCTCCTGAATGGATGTCATCGCCATCACTTGTGATAATAGGTTTGTAATTCGCGCTGGCGGAATCGTTCAATTTAAACAAAGCGATGTTTTGTTTTAGATCGAAATTAAGCAGGGAAACATTCCGGTAATCCTCCTCAAAGGAGAACCGGATGACAAGTGATTCGAATTCGAGGTAAACTCCATTTCGTTTATATGACGCCATATAAGCATCGGAGAGACCAATGTCCCTTCGCTATCAAGAAAACAGCCGAACCATACAACTTCAACGTTTCTCCAGCTGAAGAGCGCAACTCGATTACCGAATAAACGGATCGGCTAAAACATCGGTCGCAAAAGGAAGTCTCCATACGGAAGAGGAAAAATAGAGAGGAGGAAAAATAAGCAACGAGCAAAAAGCACCCCGATTAAATCCAACAAAACAATGCTAGTTTTGTTCTTAATTGGTTTCATCCTCCGCTGAATGCCAATATCGATCCCCAGCGTCCGCTTCTCGTCGCCCCAGTAGACGCGCTCGTGGGGGAGACTCTTCCTTCGTGATGATATGAAAAGACCGCAGCCCGATGTTGCCCTCGTCGCTGTCATCCCTCTCCGCCAGAGGACAGCGCAACAGAAGACGTCCGCGGCGGTCTTGAAGTATTACACTTTCTTCCCGTAGACGCTCGTGTCGGCAGCCATGCTCGCCCCGTGCTTGCCTCTGCAATAGGAGAAAAGGCCGTCGATCCTGAAGTCCAGATCAGGCATCTCCCCCGATCTTGCTAGGCGTCAAAAGGTTGACGAGCGCATCTTTCTTTTTGCCTTCTATCGAATCGAAGAGGGAGGTCAGATTTTTCTGAAATATTTCATCGCCACTATTGTAAAAGCAACCAGTTAGACCAACAGAGCCAGCGACCAGGAACAAAAAACAAAAGCCAAACCTGTGTTTCTTCTCCTGTTCCTCTCTAAAAGCTAAATTCGACAGTATTATTTCCGGGGTTGATGAGTTTCCATTGGGAACTCGGGACCCATTTTTCCTTGAACACTTTGAAAAGAGACCCATTCCAAAAGCTGACATTGTATATCATCCTCAGTGATGGCAACTCGTAGTCAAACACATGATAACGGCAATTAAAAGATAATCCACCATTGAAATACGGCTGGTCGAAAATCAAAAATGGTGTATCCATACGTCGTTAATTTCATTGTCATGGCTTGGCTTAAATCGGACGTCCAAAAACGTGGATTAGACACCCATCTTTTGTATACGCCCAGTTCTGACCCGGATCCAAGATTCATGTAATCTCTTTTCGCCGATGAAATTCAGTAAAATACATCTATCAAAAACAATGTATTGGCGCTCGTGGCGGATGTTTCTTCTGCTTGCCCAAAAAGCCTTGAACCTGCTGGCTTTAATGCTTTTGGCCCACGTCTTTTTATAAATACCCCCTTCAAATCTCGAGGGCTTTAATTACGACATCCTCCGAGTTGACGCAAAATCTTGTTTTAGGAGGCTTTGCGAGCGTTCCGACAGAACTCCCCCAATGTCTAGGACGCTGCCCGCAGGAAGAAGCACCTTTATGGCATCGTTATCGAAACGCACTTAGTGGGCGGGGCCATATCGGAAACTTTGTTGATCGCTCCACCGATGGCGATCGATCGGAGTGGGACTCCATTGTGTCGTATTGGGCTGGAGATATTCCTTGCATGGGGCCGAGGGATGCTTTGCTCGATCGCTTTTACCTTATTTATATAAGAAACCACGAGTTAAGATACCACTTGTCCATAAGGAAAACTAATTCCTAATTGACCGCAAACATAAATATAGTCATCTCTGTTATCTTCGGTAACGCCATAATTCAAAGCAGAAGGCGGAACATCAACGATACAAATTAGGCCTATTTCCTCGGTTTTATATTCATTTAAAATTTCTTTCATCCTGTTAAGCGGGCAAGGTAAATTATCTTGAAGCCATTTTACTTCATCGATAGTTTTTACTCTATTTGTACCCGCAAGGATTCCCGAATTCCACCCATTGTTGTCATCCCAACAATATACTTCAATGCCTTTAAGATTTCCTTTGTACGAATAGTATATTGAATAATCGTAGTTAGCTTTATTGCCACAACTGTAAAGTGATGTTATTGAAAGCAACATCAAAAGAAATTTTTT
>Ga0172378_10006792_pt1 | contig 10674 bp, 11 predicted proteins | sample GrowelOW332metaG_FD_119755 | JGI IMG/M metagenome (GOLD analysis project Ga0172378, IMG submission 119755) | Groundwater microbial communities from an aquifer near a municipal landfill in Southern Ontario, Canada - Pumphouse #3_1 metaG | ecosystem: Environmental > Aquatic > Deep subsurface >... | reverse complement strand
TAGATCTTTCAAACCTTTTTTTGAAAAATATAATTTGCATAATATTTTACTTATAACTCCTGAAACTTCAGAGAAAAGATTACGTGAAATTGATGATGCTTCAACAGGTTTTATATATATGGTATCCACATCATCTACTACCGGTGCAAAGAAAAATGTTTCTGATTATTCAATCGAATATTTTCAGAGGGTTAATAATATGAAACTGAAAAACAAGAGACTAATAGGATTTGGAATCTCTAATCATAAAACTTTTGATAATGCATGTAAATATGCTCAGGGTGCAATTATAGGCAGTGCCTTTGTAAAGGCTGTTGGTAAAGAAGGAACTCTTGACGAGAAGATAGAAAAATTTGTAAAATCCATTAAATAAGGATTCTATAGAAAGTCATAAATTTGAAATATTAATAATCAGCATTCTTTAAAGGGGTGCTGATTTTTTTTGAACTTTATCACTTTAACGGTTATGTCCGTGACAGTCTTTTAATTCTTTTAACTTATGTTTTACAAAATAACAGAATTCTTGTTAAACAGTGTTAACAGGTGCTTTCAAATATTTCTATTCTTATTTTTAATCATTATCTTCAACTATTGTTTAATTAAAGATGAGTAAAGGAGAAAGATTATGATGAATGAATATGCAAAAGTTATATTACCAAATGTGCAGTTCAACCGTAATTTATTTCAAAAAGAATTAGCTAAATGTGTTCGTTGGGCTAACGGTCCCGAAGAATTGTATGATTTAGCTCAATGGACTTTCGAAAAATTTGGAGATCTTTATCCGGATATCCTTCATGACATATTTACAGTAAAAAATATGTAATAAAAAAGGGAGGTAATAGTCTCCCGTTTTTTGTTTGTTATATAAATTAAGAAGTCCAAGCCTGGAGGTTTAAACTAAAGAATTAATTTACAGGTCTTTGGCACAAGCGTCAACGCTTGTGCCTCTAAACTACTTATAATTTTTCAAAAACTTTATTGATCACCTTATTTGTAGCACCAATATTTTCCTGCATAAACTGACAACATTTCTTTTTGATCTGAGAAATTTTATTCTCATCACTTATAAGATCATCAAATTGTGTATTCAGTTCCTTCTGGGTAGAAATATGAAATGCAATCCCCTGTTTTTCAAGGTCAACCGCTTCCTGAAATTTTTTGTAATTTGGTCCGAATAATACAGGAATATTGTATATCGCAGCCTCCAGCGTATTATGAATTCCCACACCGAAACCTCCTCCTATGTAAGCAATATCTGCATAGCGGTATATGCTTGAAAGGATGCCAACACAATCAATAATCATGATACGACATTCATTGATGTCTGAATCCTTTACAGTCGTGGAATACCTTAACACCGGTTCCGAAAATGAGCCTGTAAGTCTTTTTATATTTGATTCCTTTACTTCGTGAGGAGCAAAAATTATTTTAGTTTCTGTATTTTTTTTAAAATATTCTATAAGTAGCTTTTCATCCGGTGGCCATGAGCTGCCTGCAACTATTAATTTTGAAGTTCCTTTAAATTTTTCGATTATAGGAAGATTCTTTCCCTTGTCAGCAATTTCTGCTACACGGTCAAAGCGTGTGTCACCTATAATCATGGTGTTTTTAATTCCAATGGTTGAAAGCAAATCGGCAGACTGCTGATTTTGTACAAAGAAATAAGATACGTGAAATAATATTTTTCGATACCATGAAGAACCTGTACTATTTTTAAAGAAAAGCTGATCAGGATTAAAAATTGCTGAAACCAGATAAAGAGGAATTTTGTGTGAAGAAAGTTCCTGTATATAATTCATCCAGAATTCGTATTTAATAAAGAAAACCTTTTCGGGATGAACAATACCGATAAATTTTTGGGCATTCCTGCGTGTGTCTAAAGGCAGATAGCATATATAATCCGCCAGAGCATAGCTTTTCCTTATTTCATATCCCGAAGGGGAAAAGAAAGTCAGCAAAATTTTATATTCGGGGAATTTCTTTTTTATGACTTCTATTAGTGGCCGGCCCTGCTCGAATTCACCAAGAGAAGCACAATGCAGCCATAAAATCTGATCGTCATTTTTTATTAGGGAACTAAGATAGCTGAACGTTTTTTTTCGTCCGTTGCACCACTGGTGTGCCTTTTCGTTAAAAGGGGAAACAATAACGGCAATTAAGGCATAAATATGCAAACCTAACTCATAAATGATTCTCATAAATTGATTTTAATAAAATGCAAAGTTAAAAAATGTTTCTGTTTGCTAATTGTTGTCCTGAAAAAATACTGTTTTAATATTTGCTTTACTTATAGATTTGTCGTTTAAATAATTACAGTAATACTAAATTTTTATGTAGTAATTTTCAATACTAAAATAATGGTTATTCTTAATTCTTTTTATCCGGGGAAACCTAAATCTGTTTTTCGGTCAGGAGAATGGGAGGCCTCAACTGCCAGCTGGTCACAACGTTCATTTTCGGGAACATTAGCATGTCCTTTTACCCACACAAAATTAACATTATGTTTTTTGTATACTACCAGAAAACGTTTCCAGAGGTCTACATTTTTTTTACCCTTGAAATCTTTTTTTATCCAGCCAAAAAGCCATCCTTTCTTTACTGCATCAACCACATATTTTGAGTCGGAATAAACAGTAACATCACAGTTTTCAACTTTAAGTGCTTCCAGTCCTGAAATAACTCCAAGCAACTCCATTCTGTTATTGGTAGTAGTTTTAAATCCTTCAGAAAGTTCTTTCCTGTATTTTCCGGATATCAATACTGCCCCGTAACCGCCCGGACCCGGATTTCCGCTGGATGCTCCGTCGGTATATAGAGTAACTTTTGGTGGATTCATCTTTTAATAAATTTATCAGGCAAAGTAAGTAAAAAAGTTTGAGAGTTATTGTATGTTAGTTTTTTTAGATTAAAATAGTGTTTTTTAACTGATTAATAATAGATTATGCTTTATTGCTGATGCGTAATTATAATGAGTTCTTATATTCGTATGTCTTAGTTTTATGTGTTTTCTGATTATTGCTAATATCTTTTTAATTTTTAAAATTCAAAAAAATCAGTGGCTTATTGTGCGTGTTTTGATTTTTTACTATTATAAATCCGTAAATAATGACTAAATTTGCTCCTTAAAATAAAAACAGGAATATGGCACAGGAAACGCAGGAATCTCAGGAGACTGGATTTGCACTTGGTAAAAAAAATCTGCAATTACTTCTCATCGGTTTTGTTATTATTGTTTTTGGATTTATTCTGATGACAGGCGGGAAAAGCGAAGACCCTTCCGTATTCAATCCTGATATGTTTAATTTCAGGAGAGTTACACTTGCTCCTCTTGTTGTTTTGTTTGGCTTTCTGTTTGAAATTTATGCCATTATGAAAAAACCAAATGCTGAAGAATCGACTAAAAAAAATGATTAATTCTTAATATGGATTTTTTACAATCTCTTATTTTAGGAATAGTTCAGGGATTAACTGAATTTTTACCTGTAAGTTCAAGCGGACATCTCGAAATTGGTCATGCATTGCTTGGTGTTAAGGGTGACAGTAATTTAGTATTTGTCATTATCGTTCATCTTGCTACGGTGCTTAGTACACTTGTGGTTTTTAGAAAAGATATCGTTAAGTTGTTTTCAGCTTTTTTTTCTTTTCGCTGGACTGAGGAAATGCGGTATGTATGTATTCTTTTGGTTTCTTCAATTCCTGTAGTAATAGTTGAACTTCTTTTTAAGGATGAGATAGAATCTTTATTTACAGGTAATCTGACTTTTGTAGGCTCTATGCTTATTGTTACCGCAATACTGCTGGCTTTTTCTTCTTTTGTAAAACCTAAGGATAAACCAATAGGGTGGTGGGATTCTTTTATAATAGGAGTGGCACAGGCAATTTCTGTTTTACCGGGAATATCAAGGAGTGGTTCAACAATTGCAACAGGGCTCCTTTTAGGTAAGAAAAGAGAAGATATGGCCCGGTTTTCTTTTTTGATGGCTCTTATTCCAATTATAGGAGCAAATATTGTTGAATTTATAGAAGGAAGCGGAAATTCTGCTCCTGAACAGACTATAGGTCTTATGCCTCTGGCTGTGGGGTTTTTAGCTGCTTTTTTGTCAGGGTTGTTTGCCTGTAAAGTTATGATTAATATAGTAAAAAAAGGTAAACTGATATATTTTGCAATGTACTGCCTGATAGTTGGATTACTTGCAATTTTTGTAATATAGAAATATATATAGCGGGCACGGATATAAGAATCTGTGCCGGCAGAGTGAAGATAATATAGTTTCTGTTGTCAGGTTTCGGGTACTGACGGAAGAACATTAATTTTTCCCGGTTTAGAAATAATAATTTTAAAAAAGCGATGGAAAATATCCCTACTAAAGCGTACGATTTCCAGCAGGGTAAAGTTTTGCTGTTTGACAAAAAGATTAACTGGACATCATTTGATCTGGTGCGAAAAGTCCGTAATTTGCTTTGTCATACACTATCAATTAAAAAATTAAAAGTAGGTCATGCAGGCACTCTGGATCCCAGGGCAACAGGACTTATGATTGTATGTACCGGTAAATTTACAAAGAAAATCGAAAGCTTTCAATCAGGAGAGAAAGAATATATTGCCACCATAAAACTAGGAGCGACGACGCCCTCTTTTGATATGGAAACAGAAGAAGATGCAACATACCCTACCAGTCAGATTAACCGTGAAAACACAGAAGAGTTACTGAAAGAATTTACAGGAGAAATTCTTCAGGTCCCGCCTTTATTCTCTGCGATTCATGTCAACGGCAAAAGAGCATATAATCTTGCCCGTAAAGGAGAAAATATAGAAATGAATGCCCGTCCTGTATTTATAAAAGAAATAGAACTCCAAAAATTTTCTTCGAGTGAGATAGTTCTTCGTGTAGTTTGTGGAAAAGGCACATACATTCGTTCACTTGCAAGAGATATCGGAAGAGCATTAAACAGCGGGGCGTATCTTACAGCGTTAAGACGTATCCGGATAGGAGATTTTAAAGTAGAGGAAGCAATGACTATTGAAGAATTTAAAGAAAAAACAAATTATTTTGTGACTAATTAATTTTTAATTGTATATTATACGTTTTGAATTTTTAGCATTAAGATTAGTTGATAATCAATTTTTAACAAAAAAACATACATGAAGTTATCTAAATTCAAATATAACTTACCGGAGGAACAGATTGCCTTGTATCCGTCAGAAAACAGAGATGAGTGCCGTTTGATGGTATTGGATCGCAAGACTCAGAAAGTAGAAGACAAAGTATTTAAAGACGTAATAGAATATTTTGATGAAAATGATGCTATGATCTTCAATGATACCAAGGTTTTCCCTGCACGTTTATACGGTAACAAGGAAAAAACCGGTGCTGAAATTGAAGTCTTTTTACTTCGTGAACTAAACCGTGAACAGAGACTTTGGGATGTGCTTGTTAATCCTGCACGAAAAATCAGGATTGGAAATAAACTTTATTTTGGAGATGATGATCTTCTGGTAGCCGAGGTAATTGATAATACTACATCCCGTGGCAGAACTATTCGTTTTTTATTTGACGGATCCTATGAAGAGTTTAAAAACACACTTTATAAATTAGGAAAAACACCACTTCCCAATTTTATTAATCGTGAGGTAATACCCGAAGACAAAGAACGTTATCAGACAATATATGCCAAACATGAAGGTGCTGTAGCTGCTCCGACAGCAGGTCTTCATTTTAGCCGTGAGTTGATGAAAAGACTTGAAATTATTGGGGTTGATTTTGGATATATCACATTACATATGGGACTTGGAAACTTTCGCAGTGTTGATGTAGAAGATCTTACAAAGCACAAAATGGATTCTGAGCAGGTTTTTATAACTCAGGAAGTATGCGATACAGTAAACAAGGCTAAGCTTGCAAAAAAAAATATCTGTGCCGTAGGGACTACAGTTATGCGTACAATGGAAAGTTCTGTATCCACACAGGGATTGCTTAATCCTTTTGAAGGATGGACTAATAAATTTATTTTTCCTCCTTATGATTTCGTTGTAGCCAACCGGATGATTACGAATTTTCATCTTCCTTTATCAACAATGATGATGATGACAGCTGCCTTTGGAGGGTATGACTTTATAATGGAAGTATATAAACGAGCAATTAAGGATGGCTATAAATTTGGAACATACGGAGATGCTATGCTCATAATATAAATTTGCTTTCAAAAATTTTTTGTTATATATTATGGAATACAGGGGCTGCTGATTGACCTGTAGTAAGTATAAATTTTCCGGATAAATGAATCTGTAAATTTTAATATATGAAAAAAATATTGATCACAGGCGGAGCAGGTTTTATAGGATCTCATGTAGTACGTTATTTTGTTAATAAATATCCTGACTATCAGATATTCAATCTTGACAAACTGACATATGCCGGAAATCTTGCAAATTTGACGGATATTGAGAATAAATCCAATTATACATTTATTCATGCTGACATAGTAGATGAGAAAATAATTTCTAAATTATTCCTTGAACATAAGTTTGACGGGGTAATTCATCTTGCAGCCGAATCTCATGTTGATCGTTCCATTACTCATCCTTCTGAATTTGTATTTACAAATGTAATAGGTACAGTAAATCTGTTAAATGCTGCCCGTGAAATCTGGAAAGACAATACAAAAGGGAAACTATTTTATCAGATATCCACAGATGAGGTTTATGGTGCACTTAAAATGAATGATTCCCTGTTTAATGAAACTACCCGCTATTGCCCGCATAGTCCGTATTCAGCATCAAAAGCCAGTGCAGATCATTTTGTAAGAGCCTATCATGACACTTTTGGACTGCCCACAGTTATATCCAATTGTTCCAATAACTACGGTTCATACCAGTTTCCTGAAAAATTAATACCTTTGTTTATTAACAATATTGAAAATAACAGACCGCTTCCTGTATACGGTAAAGGAGAAAATATAAGAGACTGGCTATGGGTGGAAGATCATGTACGTGCCATAGATCTGATATTCCATAAAGGGGAAATTGGTGGAACATACAATATCGGGGGGTTCAACGAATGGACGAATATCGATCTTATTAAGCTTATGTGTAAAATTGTAGATAAAAGATTGGGTCGTAAATCCGGCACTTCCGAAAAATTAATCACATATGTAAAAGATCGTCCCGGACATGATCTTAGATATGCCATAGATTCCACAAAGCTGAAAAATGAACTGGGATGGGAGCCAAGCCTTCAGTTTGAAGAAGGTCTTGAGAAAACAGTAGACTGGTATTTGAATCATAAAGACTGGATGAAAAACATCACCAGCGGTGATTATTTAAAATATTATAAGGAACAATACGGGAATAGGGGATAAAAAAACAATAATTATGTTTTCAGGAATAGTAGAAGAATTCGGAACAGTAAAGGATATAATAAAAGAACAGGAAAATTATCATTTTACACTTACCTGTTCTTTCGTAAATGAACTTAAAATAGACCAGAGTCTCTCGCATAACGGAGTATGTCTTACAGTAGTTAAAATTAATAAAGAAGCACAAACATATACCGTTACTGCAATAAAGGAAACTATTTTAAAAACTAATCTGAAAGACCTTAAAGCAGGATCCAAGGTAAATCTTGAGAGAAGTATGCTTATGAACGGAAGACTTGACGGTCATATTGTTCAGGGACATGTAGACGGAACGGCAGTTTGCAAAAAAGTGGAAGAATCTGACGGAAGCTGGTATTTTACATTTCAGTATAAATTTGATGAAAAGGCAGCGAAAGCAGGATATATGACAGTTGAAAAAGGATCGGTTACAGTAAACGGAGTGAGTCTTACCGTGGTTAATTCAAAAAAGGATTCTTTTCAGGTAGCCATTATCCCATATACATATGAAAACACCAATTTTCATACTATAAAAGAAGGCACTCCTGTAAATATAGAATTTGACATAATAGGCAAATATCTGGCAAAATTAGCCACATTTTAATCACCGTCAGTCAAATAAACAGTACTATTGAAGTTTAAGATTCATATAGATAATCTGCAGGTAGATGCATATATAGGCTTTTATCCTGAAGAAAAACTCTCTCCTCAGAAGGTAATAATAAATCTGGAAGCTGAAGTAAATCTTTCAGACGAAATAATAGATAAAGACAGTCCTGAAGGAATATACGACTATAAGCTATTGTCAGACAATATTACAGAGTTTGTAAAAAACGGACATTTTAATCTTCTTGAGACTCTTACAGGCAAAATAGCGGATATAATTCTTAATGATCCACGTATAATACAGACCAGAGTTATTACATCAAAACCCGATGCATTAACAGGTACAGCTATTGCTTCTGTTGAACTCCTGAAATCCCGGAATTAGAGGTTCTTTTTTGCGGGAAGAAATGACGCTGCGACTTACACAAATTAATATAATTAGTCAGAAAGTTTTTAGTTTCAGTAATAGTATTGAAGAAAAGGAAAGCATTTCTTGTTTTCACCTCTTTTTTCTTAATCCTTTTAAACTGATTCTTTTCCATAACAGATAAACTGTTTGTAAGCTTATTTTTTATCTGTATGATGCGAACAATTTCTGATTCCTTTCCGTTTTCCAAAACATCAAGTGATGCTATAAAGAATATATTTATCTGACTTAGAAATTCTTCTAATTCCTGTCTTTGTGATTCAATAAAAGGTTTATGATTATTTTCCATATGCTCATATAAAGGCTGAATAAGATAATCCAGAGAATGACTGATTTCCCTGAGACAATTAACCAGCTGAACATAATAATGCCCGGTTTCTAAAGAATCCTGTTGCCTGAGAGCCTGTACAACCTCCGAAATTTTATTTTTTATTTTTTTAGACTTTATGTTAAAAGAGTCCTTGCCTTTCTGAGCATTTTTCATTTTGCTCCTGCTCTCTGTAAGGAAGGCTGTTATTCCCATAGAATAAATATGATTTATAGTCTTCACAGATTCTATCATTTGGATCTTAGTCTTTTTCATAACTTCCTCACTGCCGTCAGTAAAAAGAATACGTTCATTTTCATCTTCTTTCTTTTTGTTAGCTTTTTTTTTGAAAAGAGCCTGAGTTCTGAAAATTAAGAAAACAGCAAAAGCTACAAATACAAAGACCATGAAAGTTCCGCTTATAGAAATTACCAGAGCAATGATCATAGCGATTATAAAAGCAATGAGAGCCGTCATAAACCAGCCTCCGATAACAGCAAATACTCCTGATATACGATAAACCGCACTGTCCCGTCCCCAGGCACGGTCAGAGAGAGAAGTACCCATAGCCACCATGAACGTTACATAAGTTGTAGAAAGAGGTAACTTCCATGAGGTGCCTATTGAAATTAATATTGCCGAAATAATCAGGTTAATTGAAGCCCTGATAGTATCGAAAGCCGGTCTGTCTTCTGCATTATCTACAGGAGCTTCTTCCGGCTGATAAAATCTTGAATCCAGATATTTTATAATTTTCCCGGGTATTATTTTATTGAATTCCTTGCTTATTATCATAGAATTACGAACCAGAGCTCTTGAAAACAGAGAAGAAACAAAACGCTCATCAGTACCTTCGTTATTTTGTCTGGAAAGTTCCACAGTAGTTGCTATTACATTTTTTGCCTTCTTTGAAGTAGTAAGAGTAATAATCATTATTATTCCAGAAATAAGTAAGATATAAGTTGGTGCAGACATCTGACCCTGAAGCTGGGTCATATTAAAAGTATCAGGATTAGTTGCTCCTGCTGCCACCCAGGCCTGAAAAGACTGGAATCCTGCCACAGGAACACCTACGAAATTTACAAGGTCATTACTGGCAAATGCCATGGCAAGTGCAAAAGTTCCAACCAGAACAATGATTTTGGGTATGTTAATTTTAAAAAGCCATGTTAAAATCTGCAATGTTATGGTCCAGCCTATAAAGCTGATAATAAGAATTAGACCTATGTGGTTTGTTATGTAGTCCAGTTTATTCTGAGAAATAAAGGAAGCCCCCTGAATACCCTTGATAATCATGAAGTAGGTCATAGCAGAGATGCATATTCCACCGAATACAGAACCAAAATATTTTAAGGTTTTGTTTAATCTAAAGGAAAATACTATTCTTGTAATATACTGAATTATAGCACCTACAATAAAAGCAATAACAACTGATACCAGAATCCCGGATATAATCGCCAGAGCCTTACTGCTGTTAATATATTCCGAAAGTCTTCCTGCAGCCTCTCCTGCATGATATATTTTAACAATAGAAACACCAACGGTCGAACCAAGTAACCCAAAAACCAGTGAAACAGTTGTGGAAGTAGGTAACCCAAAAGTATTAAACAAATCCAGAAGAATCATATTTGTAATCATTACCGAAAGGAAAATGATCATAATTTCAGAAAAAGCAAACATTTCGGGATGAAAGATTCCCTTTCTTGCTATTTCCATCATTCCATTAGAGAATGATGCGCCTATCAGAATGCCAAGGCTGGCAACTATAAATATTACTTTAAGCGGGGCTACCTTAGAGCCTATTGCCGAATTTAAAAAATTAACAGCATCATTACTAACTCCGACGATTAAACCGGAAATAGCTAAAGCGAATAAGACAATGACAAGTATCAGGTAATAATTCTCCATCTATTCTGGTTAAGTTTTAGACAGGCAAAAATAAAACCAAATTATGAGAAGT
>Ga0172378_10006790_pt1 | contig 10677 bp, 19 predicted proteins | sample GrowelOW332metaG_FD_119755 | JGI IMG/M metagenome (GOLD analysis project Ga0172378, IMG submission 119755) | Groundwater microbial communities from an aquifer near a municipal landfill in Southern Ontario, Canada - Pumphouse #3_1 metaG | ecosystem: Environmental > Aquatic > Deep subsurface >... | reverse complement strand
TTAAATGATAATAATATAAAACATCATAGTAGAACTAGAGATAATGCCATAGAGGTAACTTTCAGTTCCAAATTAATATAGGAATGGTTAACAAATACTTTTGGAGAGTACGCGTATGGAAAACATATTCCAGATAAAATAAAACGTATTAATAATAAGTGTAAAGCTTCTTTAATACATGGTTATTTAGATTCTGATGGGTGTGTATGTACAGATAAATTTGGAAGAAACTCAATAGAATTCGTAAGTATAAATTAGGATCTATTAGAAGATATTCAAGATTTGTGTTTTGCATTGTAGTCATGTGGAGGAATTACAAAGATGCGTTCTGCAAAATAGTCATATATACTAGGTAGACTGGTAAATCAAAAAGATTGTTTTCATTTGAGATTTGGTCATAAAGAAACTATTAAGTTATATAACTGGTTAGTATAGAATACAATCTTTGATGATGAAAAGTTAAATAAAGTTAATTGTGACTTAAATTTAACAAATCATAATAAACATGATTGTGTATGTGATGGTGATTATATATATATAAAAATCAAAGAAATAGAACAATCTCTATATACTGGAATTGTATATAACTTTGAATGCGACACACATACATATATGAGTAGAAATATAGTTACTCACAATTGTGACCCATATGACCACGATGATAGTTTTACTAATTCATTGGGATCTATGTTTATATATAAGAGATTTAAATCTGGAGAAGCATGGAACGAAGTACTTGTAGCAGAATATTCTGGTAGACCAGCTACTGCTGAAGATTACTATGAGAATGCAAGAAAATTATTAATATTCTATAATGCTCGTTTATTATTTGAGAATGAGCGTAAAGGAATATACCCGTACTTTACTAATAAACACTGTGATTACTTGTTGGCAGACTAGCCAGATAAAGTAATAAGTGAGATATTTAAAGATTCAAAAGTACAAAGAAGAAAAGGATGTCATATGTCTAAATCTATTAGGTTATATGCTGAAGGAAAGATAAAAGAGTGGCTTGAGGAAGAATATGAGCCAGGACATCCTAATTTAGAGAGAATATACAGTGAAGCCTTAATTGAAGAATTAATACTCAACGATGGTATACGAAATGTAGACCGTGTAATAGCATTATGTATGGTAATGTTATATAGAGAAGAGTTATATTAGGTTAGGGTATCTACTGCAAAAGAAATAAACAAACAAGTTGAACTCTTTGACATGCCATTATTTAGTAAATAGTGGTTTAATTCCGAATAGGATAACGCCAAAGATGATACGCCGACATTTACATTTTAAATATGATAGAAGATAATTTATATAATTCACGTTCGGCATTCCCTCGATAGAAAATGCCACTATCAAAGAAAGATAAAAAATGGCAATAGGATTGCGTAAACTATATAGTTGGTGAAGGAAATATAACAGGTGGGTCTAGTAAAGGAACTTAGGAAGAATTACAGATATATTATAATTTATATAATAGTATATTTGATGAAAAGGATTTTAAAAACATAACTAACCCATTCAAAGTAGATGATGGCTTTCCAGCCACTCCTCATAATTTTAATATAATAAGACCAAAGATAGACTTATTAATAGGTGAAGAGACAAAGAGACCATTGAACTTTAGAGTTATTAGAACTTCATAGGAAGCAACTTCAGAATTACAAGATACTGAAAAATAGATGATATTGAATTATATAGAATCGTCTATTACTGCAAAAATGGATCCATAGCAATAGGAACAATATGAATAGAAACTTAAAAGTGGAGAGATAATGCCACCAGAATCTATTGCTAAGTACATGGACAAAGACTATAAAGATATATTAGAGAATACTGCATATCATACGATATCTTATTTACGTGAGAAATTAGATCTTGATAATGAGTTCGTCAAAGGATGGAAAGATGGTCTAATATCTGGTAGAGAAATATACTATGTAGGAGTACAAAATGCTGAACCATATGTTGAAAGAGTTAATCCTGAAACATTTGATTATGATAGGAGTCCAGATATAGAGTTTATAGAAGATGGTAGTTGGTGTTGTCGTAAGATGAGATTAAATATAACTGAAGTTTACGATAGATATTTTGACAAACTAGATGAAAAAGATATAGATAGATTAGAAGATATAATAGGTGCTGCTCCTGGTACTAACTTAGGAGATAGAGGTCCTGTTGACGATTCTAATGGAATATCATTACACTATTACGATAATCCTTTAACTGATGCTAGTGGCAAACAAGAAGTAAATGTTTGGCATTGTTGTTGGAAATCATTCAAAAAGATATTTTATGTAACTACTCAAGATGAAAATGGTCAACCATAGATAGATATAGTTGATGAAAATTATAAAGCAGTAGGTACTGAAATAAATATTGAACCAGATTGGATTATAGAAGTTTGGGAAGGATATAGAGTTGCCAATGATATGTATTTTGGAATACAACCTATAGAATACCAAAGTGTAAGTATTGACAATCCAAATAGTCAAAAACTTCCTTATTGTGGTGCTATATATAGTGCTACTAATAGTAAGCCAAGATCATTAGTAAGTATACTTAAACCGTTATAGTATATGTATATTGTACTATGGTATAGGTTGGAGTTAGCTATAGCAAGAGATAAAGGTAAAGTAATAAATATGGATATTACTTAGATACCTAAATCAATGAATATAACACCTGCAAAGTGGATGCACTATTTATCTAGTGTTGGTGTTAATTTTATAAATCCATATGAAGAGGGTTGGAATATAGTAGGTCGTGAAGGTGGTAAACCAGCTTCATTTAACCAGATTACTTCATTAGATCTTACAATGTCAAACGTAATATAGGAATATATACGATTGATGGATAAGATTGAACAATTAGCTGGAACTATATCTGGTATTACAGACCAACGAGAAGGTGCAATTACATCTTCAGAATTAGTTGGAAATGTAGAAAGATCAGTAACTCAATCTTCACACATAACAGAACCTTTGTTTTGGCAACATGCATAGGTTAAGCGACATGTACTTAATTAGTTATTAAATACAGCAAAAGGAGCATGGTAGGAAACTGGTAAGAAGAAATTATCGTATGTATTCGATAATGGAGAACGTGCATTTATAGATATAGTAGATAAGTTCTATTATGAAGATATGGATATATTTGTAAGTGACACATCTAAAGATATTGAAAACATACAGAAGTTACAATCTCTTATACAGCCAGCTATGCAAAACGGAGCTAGTTTATTGGAAGCCGCAGAAGTTCTTACTAGTGATAATTTTAATATTATCAAACAGAAACTTAAGGATATGCAGACTCGTCAAGAACAGCAACAGCAACAGTAGCAATAGGCAGATGCTCAACAGTAGCAATAGTTATAGTAGATGTAGAATGAATCTAAACAACAAGAACTTATGCTTGAAGAAGCTAAAATGGATCTTGATAGATATAAGATAGATTCTGACAATCAAACTAAAATCGCTGTTGCAGAAATGAGTACATATAGAGGTAGCGAAGATATGGATGCAAATCAAAATGGTATTCCAGATCCTATGGAAATAGCTAAAGATGCAACTGCTCAACGTAAAATAAATTCTGATGAATATACTAAACGTTATGAACAAAGACAGAAACGTGAAATAGAAAGCCAGAAGATAAATCTTGAAAAAGACAGGATGTCTCATGAAAGTGAGTTACAGAAGCAAAAAGATGCTGCAGCTATGGATAGAGAAAAACTTAAAGCTAAAGTTGCAATGAAGAATAAAGTTGTAGGAGAAAAATAATTATGAGCAATTCTAAAACATTTGATGATAGATTTAATGCTTGGAAGAATGGGGCTAATTACTGGAAAGATATTAGAGGTATTGACTTATATGGCAATACTCAATCTTAGCCAGAAAGTTAGCCCGATATGACTCATGAAGAAATGCAAGTATTAAATAGACAGGCTAATTCTATAATAAATGAATATACTAATAGGCATGATGAAGTTCCTTAGTATTCAGATGGAAAAGATGGTCCTTCAAGAAGATTACGAAAGTATATATCATCTTAGGAAGGTAGTGATTTCGTAGGATAGAATAGAAAATTTCATGGAGATGCTGTTGGTGCTAAATATAAAGAAGTAAGAAATACTGTAGGCAATGATATATGGAATAAACTTCCATAGAATAGTAGAGAAGCATTAGCCTCATATTATTATAATATAAAACCTTCTAGTTTTAAACCTACTGCAAATGCTTTACGTAAGTGGCATTAGACAGGAGATGATAATGAAATGTATAAGGTTCGTGATTCTATTAATGTTGGTTTAAATCAGAAAGGAATGAGAGGTTTGAGATCAAGAAGAATAGATGAACGTGGGTGGTTAATGGAAGGATTTAAACCGAAATCTAAAACATTAAAATAGGTTGAAGGTTTGTAGAATGATATACAAAATCAGATTATGCCAAGACAACCTTAGTAGATATCTACTATGCCATTAGATACTCCTTATAAACAACCTATGACTTCTCAGTTTATATTACCGCCTATTGTTGATATGCTAGGTGCTATATAGAATGATCAATAGTTACCTTTACAATTATTTAATAGATAATAAAATGGCACTTAAATCGCACAAAATGCGGCTAAGTGGAATAATTAAAAATACACTGAATGAACAGTGATTAAAATAAAATAACATTAATTATAATATAATTTATGGCAAGAAAGAAAAATAATCCATTAGGTGGATTTGCAGATGCTTTAGATGATTTAGGACTTGGTGGTGCTGGTGGTACTACTGAAGTTACTGATATTGATCATCAGGAAGATATAATAGATTCACCTAGTGTTGATAATCTAGATATAGAGAAAGAGAATCCAGATGATGGTATTGATACTACTCATGCTGAGGATGATAAATAGAATGATCAGGTAGATGCGAAAGCAAAGGAAGATGATTCTGAAATACCTGATGATGTATTAAACAAAAAATCGTTAGAAGACAATAAAGATGCTAAGAACGAATAGGATCCCGAAGAAGATAAAAAAGATGAAAATGATGAACAGATTGCTGATGAAACAACACCTGAAGAGTCAAAACAAATCGGGGTATTTTTTGACGCATTCGCAGAAGCATTGAATTGGGATGTAGATGAAAAAGATAAACCTACTTCTGTAGATGGCTTAATTGAATATATAGAAGATGTTGTAGATCAAAATTCTAAACCTACTTATTCAGATGATCGTGTTGCTCAATTAGATCAATACGTTCGAGATGGTGGTAAGTTTGAAGATTTCTATCAAGAACAACAGAAAGGTTTAACGTATGAATCTATAGACTTAGAAGACGAAACTAATCAGAAAACAGCAGTTCGTGATTATTATAAACTACAAGGTTTGACTGATGATCAAATCAGTCGAAAGATAGAACGTTACGAAGATGCTGATATGCTAGAAGATGAAGCCACAGACGCAGTTGAATATTTAAAAAATTATCAAAAAGAGCGTCTAGAAGAGACTAAAGCTTAGCAAGAAGCATAGAAACAGGCTTATGCACAATAGACAGAACAGTTTATTAATAACCTTAATTAGAGTGTAGGATCTTTAGATAATATTAGAGGTGTTCCAGTTCCAAAAGAAGACAGGAAAGCTTTACTTAATTATATTACTAAAACTGACGAAAATGGCAAGACATAGTACCAAAAGGACTTCAATGGTAATTTAATCAATAACTTATTGGAAAGTGCTTATTTTACTATGAAAGGCGATACTCTATTGGGAGAAGCCAAGCGTAGCGGACAGACATCTGCTGCAAGTAAACTTAGAACAATGTTGAAGAATTAGAGTAGAAATCATTCTGCTTATAATGCTTCAAATAACAAACAAACTCAAGCATGGGATATTGCGTCAAAATACCTATTTTGAGATAATTAAATAATATATGAATAATTCTTTTTTAAATAATCTTCAACTTTATAGAGGTAGACGTTTCTCTGATCTAGTTGATGAAAACATGATTTCTACAGCAATGTTGACAAAACCTCATGAAGTTGCAGGTTTATTGTCACTTGTATTTGGTACAAAAGACGATGGCGTATCAACAGCCATTGATATGATTACTGGTGGACTTGGTCAGACAATGACTATCGAAAACAGAGAATACGAATGGAAAGTAATGATCGATGCAGATCATGCTGTAAACATTCGTTGGGCAAAATGTAATGGATCTGAAATTAGTACAGCTAATTATACTACTGTAACTCCAGGTCTTAATGGTACACCTATCTATGTAGCTCTTGAAGAGCGCTGGTTTGGTCCTGGTGCTATTTTGTCATTTGATAATGTTAATTTTTAGGTACGTGTAAACGGTACTCCAACACAGGACGGAAGTTCTTGGGTTTATGAGTGCTACGTAGCAGAAGGTTTCTCAGGATCTTATATTCCTGGAGAATATTTACTTCCTGGTCGTCAGGTAAGTCGTATTGGTAGTGCATATGAAGAGTATAGTGATGAAGCTGATATAATCAATTATCAGACTCCATTCAAGATGCGTAATAACCTTACAACTCTTCGTTTGTCTTATGATATCACTGGTGATGCTTATAGTACAGTACTTGCAATTTAGTTAACTGATCCAGAGACTGGTAAGAAATCTTACTTGTGGTCTGATTATCAGTATTGGTTGGCTCTCCGTGAATGGAAGAGACGTGAAGAGAAGTTCTTACTTTTCTCTCATAGTAACCGTAACGATGATGGTACATACGCTTTGAAGGGTACTAATGGTCGTCCAGTAGCAATCAGTGCTGGTCTGTTTGATCAGATCGCTCCTGCTAATGTACGTTATTATACAACTCTTACAGCAGAACTGTTTGAAGATTATCTTTTTGACCTTTGTTATAACATCATAGGTACCAATGAACGTAAGTTTATGGCTCTTACTGGTGAGATGGGTATTCGTGAATTCGACCGTATCCTTAAGGAAAAGGTTGCTAGTTTCAACATGATTGATACTCACTTCGTAACTGGTTCTGGTCAGGATTTGACTCTTGGTGGACAGTTTACAACTTATAAGATGACTAATGGTATTGAACTTACTGTTAAACGTTGTGGAATGTTTGACAATATGGAACTTTTCCGTCAGCTTCACCCATTGACAGGTAAACCACTTATGTCTTATACATTTATGTTTGTCGATCTTGGCAAGCGTGATGGTCAGGCTAATGTAGTTAAGGTTTGTCGTAAGGGTCGTGAGTTTGTACAGTGGTGTACAGGTGGTTCAGTAATTCCTACTGGATATGCTAATTCTAAAGATACTCTTCGTTCTAATAGCCGTGATGGTTATCAGGTACACTTCTTAGGTGAAGAGGGTATTATGCTTCGTAATCCATTGTCTTGTGGTATCCTTTATTGTGATGCAGAAGATACTGAGATTTCAAACGACGGTCTTGCATCAGTTGGTGCATAATAATAAACAAAAAATATGATGTTCGAGCTCCAGTTAATTCTGGAGCATACGACATCACAACACACTAATTAATATAATTATGGTAGTTGAATTAAAAATTAGAAAAAAGAATCCCTGGGCTGGTTTGATTAAGTATAAGTCATGTTTTGATTACATCTCTCCTTATTTTACTAGATCTGGGTCGATATATACAGGTTTAACACCTGAAGATGAAAAATATTTTGAGAAGACTTTAGGTTATCCAGAAGGACAACTTTCAAAATCAAGTGATTTTTGGACTACTTTTTGTGTAAAAGTTGGTTCTAGAACAGTTCTGTTAGATGATAGTATCCCACGTTAGAATATGATGGTTAAGTTTTTAACTGGTCATAAACGCGTAGCTACTTCATTAGATAAATTAAGTGCAGGTAAAGATTATCTGTTGATTAATCGTGAAGCAGAGGCTGTTGAAACAAACAAGATTAATAAGTTACGTAGAGATGCTATTATAGAATTTGGTAAACTTACACTCGAACAGATGCGTAAGTGTCTTCGTTTATATGGAGTAAGACCAGATAATATGTCAAATGAACTTATTGAATCTACATTATTTGATTTGGTTGATAAACAACCTAAGAAATTCTTTACTAAATGGGTAGATAATAAATCTAAGGACACAGAATATATTATAGAAGAAGCTATAGTAAAGGGTATAGTTCGTAAGGAACGTACTCAGTATTATTATGGAACAGAAATGTTTGCTGATACTATAGAGGATGCTGTATCTTATTTGGATTCTAAAAAGAATCAAGATTTGAAATTATCTATTATTAACGAGATTAAGAATAAATAATTCTAAATAATATGACGCACGGTGATATATACACAAAATTTATGATAGAATATGATAAGGCTGGAGAAGCTACATCATACCCATCTTTAACAAAATACGAAATTGCAACATTGTTGGATAAAGCCTATTTAGCTATAATAGCTCAAAAATTAGTTGGTAATAACATAAGAAAATCAGGATTTGAATCAGATGTTAAAGCAATTGAAGATATTAGACCTATAGTAGTAACTAAAAGGATTACTGATATAATAGCAGCAGAAGATGATGCTATTAAAAACGCTGTGCAATTTAAAATTTCAAATGACCTTCTATACTATATAACCTCAAAAGCTAGATATAAAATAATATAGCTAGACTAGAGTATAATATATCCTATAGATATAGTTAAATTAATAAATCATGATCAGGCTTAGAATTTTGTAAGTACTAGTACAAATATACCATGGATTAAGAATCCAGTTGGATATCTTGAGAATACTATATTTACTATATTGTTTGATAATTATCTTAGTAGTAATCAAACTTTTAAGACAATTGATAAGTTAATATTGACTTACATACAAACTCCTATTAAATTTGTAAACGATACTGACGATAAAGTATTTGAATTATCAGATAGTATGGCTGAAGAGTTAATAAATCTGGCTATTTCATTCGCTTTAGAGAATGTTGAATCATCAAGATTAAGTAGTAAACTACAAACTAGACAATTAGAATCATGACATTAGATTAGACAAGAAAATTAGGTATAGAATTCGAGAGAAGACTATAGACTATAAATGAAAATATGAAAATATCTGATAAAATAGATACAGACGATATATATTCTTATCTTAATCAATATCAGGATTAGTTTATCAAAACTATATATTTGACCTAGGACAATGTAAAACAAGGTACAAAAGCATTAGCTAAATTACAAGACTATTTAAAAACATTAGTTAAAGAATAGTCATATACTTATGCTGATCCTATTACGTTACCTGATAATTATTTAATGTATTTATCATCTAATTCTGTAGTTACAGTATCATATTTGACAAATGCAAGTAGTTTTATTATAGACAATATACTAATAAAATAGGCAGATGCCTATAAATTTAAAGCAGATTGTTTTAATAAAGGTAGAGTACTTAAACATCCAGTAGTATATTTAACAGATAATACATTACATTCAATTAAAGACGAGTATACAACTACTACTTTAGTTACTTTGTAGTATGTATCAAAACCTAATTATTTTGATATCAATACTAGTACTGTATGTGAATTGCCATATGAATGTTTTGAAGATATTGTAAACGGTGCTGTAGAATTATATTTTGAATATAAATATAAACTAAATATAGCTAAATAGCAACCTAAACAACAAAATCAATAGTAGGAGGATTCTGAATGAAAAATGTAAATATTTTAATTTCATTTGAAAGAGAAATAAATAAGTTAGATGACACAATTGAAAAACCGTTAACAGACGATTCTTTATATTGGTTAAATTAGGCTGTTAGTAAGTTTATAAAAATTAGATTTAATGGTTCTGCTCCTCATTATACTTCGTATGAACAAAATGAGAAAAGAACTATAGATTTATCTAAACTTATAACCAGTAAAACATATACTGACTTTATAGTTAATACTAATACTAATTATGAATCATATACAATCGACTATCCACAAGATTTTATGTTTACACTCAATGAAGACGTAAATATAGCTTCAAAAGATACAAACAATCCATATAATTTGGATACTTGTGTATTTGAATGCACTAGTGATAGTTTTATGTATAGAATAAACAATAGTCTTACTGATTTTCATTATAGACATCACAGAGCTAGACCATTACGTATAAGAACGGATGATGGCGTTAGCTTACTAACTGATGGTAATTATAAGATATCTAAATATACTTTAGGTTATCTTAGAAAGCCAACAGAAATAACACTGGATAACCCGTTGAGTGAGTATACGGATTTTCCAGATATAATTATACCAGAGATTGTTAAAATCGCTGCACAAATGTATATTGAGAACAAAAATATATAGCAACGTTATCAAACTTTAGTTAATGAAGTAAATACTCAAGAATAATTTTAACGTGGAAAGCCCAGCTAGTTAGGTCTAGTATTTAAATAAAGGGTGAGTAGAAAAAATTAAATAATATGATTACATATGTAAATACTGTATTGGTTAGCAATCTTGCTACAGGTGCAGTTTTAAGCGCAGCTCCTGCAGCTGCACCATCAGTTTCAGCAGCTTCTGCTGACGCTGGTAAATTTATCGTAGTTGCTGATAATGAAGCAACAGCCGTAGCTAAAACTAATGCTGCTAATTTCGATAAAATTAAAGTTGGTGTTGTTACTAAAAACAATACTGTTTTGCGTAAACGTGACGGTTC
>Ga0172378_10006789_pt1 | contig 10680 bp, 4 predicted proteins | sample GrowelOW332metaG_FD_119755 | JGI IMG/M metagenome (GOLD analysis project Ga0172378, IMG submission 119755) | Groundwater microbial communities from an aquifer near a municipal landfill in Southern Ontario, Canada - Pumphouse #3_1 metaG | ecosystem: Environmental > Aquatic > Deep subsurface >... | reverse complement strand
CTTCTTCTGTAACAAACTGCACTTGAAACTCTTTTGATGTGTTTGGATAATTAGCCATGACACTAATATACTACATATAGTGTTGTTTGAAAATTGGTCACCCCAACTTTATACCCCTATAAAATTAAATATATCATATCAATTACATTAACTTTGTTCGTTAAAAAATAAAAAAGGAGCCAGTCGATGAAAGCTAAATTATTATCTATTATTTTTATGACAGTTGGGGTCTTGTCGCTTCAAGCGGCGTTGCTTGATGAAACGGGGAGGCCTTATCAAGAAATTGTGGTGGCACCCGATGCCGCGGATACCGTAAAATTGGCGGCTACAGAATTGCAAAAATTTACAAATGAAATCTGTAAGGCGAATTTAAAAATCGTAAATAAAGCGACGAAGTCTCCCGTTATTTATGTTGGGAAATCTCCTGAATTGACAAAAATCGGTATTACTGCGGACAAACTTCCGAGTGAGGGCTATCAGATTCAAACTGGGAAGGGCTTTTTGGCAATTATTGGACGCGACTATAAAGGCGGCGCGGTCATTGGCCCGCGCAATCCATGGAATCGTAATGAAGTCTATAATACAACGTTAAAACTGGGGATGTTTGGCGAAGCAGGGACCCTGACTGGCGTTTATGAATTTCTTCGGAAAGTTGGAAATATGCGATTTTATATGCCTGGTGAACTCGGCACAGTGGTCACTCCAGCCCCAAATTTAACGGTACCCAAACTGGCTCTTTCCGGAGCACCTAGAGTAAATTACCGCTATCCGTGGTATTCCCGATTCGAGTATAGTCCAGAAAGCGCACTATGGGCACATCGTGTTGGCTTTGGTGGAAAATCACCCGTCGTCATTATGCATTCTTATTGCCGATTCCAAAAATATCGCAAATCACATCCGGAATATTTCGCCATTATAGATGGGAAACGCGCATTTGATAAAGAGGGCGTTATTATGGGTGGCGGGAACCTCTGTTTAACCAATCAAGATGCTGTGAAACAATGGTCCGAAAATATTATCGATTACTTCAAAACGCATCCCAATATGGATATTTATCCCCTCGTTCCCAATGACGGATTAATTAAAATCTGTGAATGTCCAAATTGCCAGGCCGAACTTCGTCCCGATGCCGGTGAAACGGGAAAATACTCCTACTATATATGGAATTTTACCCGGAAAGTTGCCGCGTTAGTGGCAAAGCAATTCCCTCATAAATATGTGGGGTGTTTAGCGTACGAGGCTTATCGAAAACCGCCTGTCGAAATTCAAACCATGCCGAATGTCGCAGTTATGTTTTGTAATCATCGCAGTCTTCTTGCGAATCCTGATGAAAAAGCAGACCTTCATAAAGAAATAGAGACATGGTCCAAGAAAGTTGACCGCATTTATTTATGGAACTGGTATCTCGATCATTGGATGCCGTGGAAAGGCCTTCCGATCGTTTTTACTGACACGATAAACGACGAACTGAAATATATGTTCAAGAATCCTAAATATAGCGGTGAATTTATCGAGTCCGAAGGACAGGGATGGGGTAATTCTGATTGTCTGACAACACCAGGCTTGCAGCATTTAAATCTTTATGTGACGGGGCGCCTTTACTGGGAGCCGGACTTAGATCTGGATGCGCTCGTGAATGAATACTGTCATCTTTTCTATGGGCCGGCTTCGATTCCAATGAAATCTTTTTGGCTGTCAGCCCAGAAAAGACACCACAAAATTGTTTCTGAAAACTTGCAAGCCAAACCAGATGATATGTTTACCCCCGCAGTTCTTGCCAAATTAAATGCGTCCTTAAAACAGGCATCCGATGCCACACAAGCAAATTCTGTTTATCGCAAAAGAGTAGAACTAATCCAAAAAGAATTTAATATTGGTAGCGGCAGGCTAACGAGGGTAAGAAAACTCGGATTCAAAAAATTAAACCTGCCGGTGATAAATACTAAAAAGCCTTTTGAGAAAATAAAGCCCGTTAAATTTTTAGATAAAAGCGGAAAAAAATATGACCCGGAAACATGGCTTTGCGCGGGCTATGATAAGCAATATCTGTGGTTTAAATTTATCTGCAATGAGCCTAAAATGGAAAACATAAAAGCCAAAATTAAAGGAAATGATACCGATTGGGTTTGGCTGGATGACAGTATCGAAATATTTATTTGTCCCGATGAAACGAATCGGAAAAAATGCTATCAAGTTGTTTTCAATACGAATGGTGCTGTTTATGATGTGGAAGTCCGGTTTCATGCTAGTAATAACGTAAAATGGAATAGCGATTCCAAAGTTCATGTCACCAAAGAAAAAAATCGGTGGGTTGCTGAAATTCGCATTCCTTTTGCTAATCTGGGTATCGCAGATTCAAGTTTTACCGGAAATCTAGCCGCTAATTTTTATCGGAATCGTATCGAAGGAAAGACCTTGACAAGATGCGGGTGGTCTCCAACCGGCGAATTTAAAAATTATGTGCCTGAAAAATTTGGGATATTAATTTTGGAAAAATAGCACTACTTATTGCATTATAAACTTGGAACGATGCGCAGTTTAAAACAAATGGAGTCGTCATGATAAGATTAAGGATCGTAATGAAATGGGCGTTAACGATGATATTGTCTGGCATAACAACAGTGGTATTTGCGGGCTCTATTTCGATAACATCGCCTCCTGCAACAATTGTTGTTGAAAAAAAGGCTCCGCCATCAGTCCGTTTTGCTGGCGGAGAGCTTCAATCGTATCTGCAAAAAATAACGGGCAAAAAATTCAATATCGCGTCAGTTCCTGTTGCGAAAGCAGCTAATATTTTTCTTGGAAAATCAAAATATAGCGCACAGGCAAAAATAGATACCAGGAAGCTATCAGCGTATGGTTATATCATCACAGTGGTGAATGGCAATTTATATATTCTTGGAAATGATTCAACCGATAAGGCTGGTGAACAATTATTTGAACTGCGTAAAAATTTAGATGGTCAGTTAAGTGATACGAATGAATACTCTTTAGATCACTGGGATTTTGACATGGGCACTGCTGTTGGTGTTTGGCGTTTTCTTGAAAAAATAGGTGTCCGGTGGTTGTTTCCTGGAACACTAGGCGAATCGATTCCATCCCACGAATCGATTGCGCTTCCAGATTCTTTTGAAATCCAAAAAGCTCCGCATTTTATCTCGCGAGTCATTTACGGCAACCGCTGGTTGAAAAAAGACGAACCTAGCTCTATCTGGCATTATATCTACCCTGAAGAGGGGGAACAATTACACTGGAGCGGCAATAATAACATGCTTTGGATTTTACGCCAAGGCGGCGCTACTAAATTTCTTGCGATGAATCACCGCCCAAATAGACACGCTTGGGATGGTCGTTTTGGTAGCAAGCATCCGGAATATTTTGCGCTTCGTGATGATGGTAAGCGTAATATTCCTAGTCAGACTCACTTACCGCGTTATTCATTATGCTATTCAAGTTTGGGGATGTTTCATGAAAGTATGGAGGATATTGATGCCTTCTTTCGTGGGGAAAAACCTCAGACGCGCGGTATTTTCTATCATAAATCTTCTTCGAATAACAATGGCTGGCTTGCTGAAGCGGCTTACAAGGATACTTTTTCTTTGCTGCCTCATGATACGTATGCGCCATGTGTATGCAAAGAATGTCAAAAATATATTGATTACTCAAAACCATTTCCAAAGCAGCTTTCCAACTTAATATGGGGCTTTGTGAAAAAAATAGGTGATGCGAATATCAAAAAGTTCCCACATAAATATTTTATAAACTTAGCCTATTCGGCCTATAGTTTGCCGCCGGATAATATTGAAAAATTGCCCGATAATATTATTGTTGGGCTTTGTATGTACCATGCGAATAATATTGTGAGTGCGGCAAATCCGGATTATATGAAAAATCTTCTAGCGTTATCTGATGAGTGGATGGCGTACACGAATAACCCGCCTGCTTACTGGCTTCATTTTCTTTATCGCTGGAATCGGAAACCCCGAAAATATATCCCGATGCTTTTTCCAAGGCATCTCGGAGCTTTTTTCAAAGAAATTGCAAAACGATCGAAAAATCTAAAAATCGAAGTCGATCGTAATTCAAGGATGTATGAATTGATAAATCGGTATGTCTTATACAAACTTATGTGGGACCCGCAACTGGATGCTGGAAAAGTTAGCGATGATTTTATTTTTCATTATTTTGGCGCGGATGCTTTTCCTCTAATGAAAAAATTACTCGGCGATGTGGAGCAGAATTGTACCAAGATCGCGAGCTCTAACGCAAGTAATTATGATGTCTATAAGAATTATTTTAATCGTGAAAATATTGATTGCTATCAAAAACAGATGGCTGACGCAATGAAAATTATCGTTGATCCAATTCAACTACAGCGCGCGCGGTTATTCCAAAAATTCTTTTTTGGCGCGATGGAATTAGGACTAAATGATTTTGAAAAGTCTTTCAGCGGATCTCAAAAATCCAATATCATCATTAGCACCGAAACAAAAAATAAACTAAAAATGGATGGCAATTTCGATGAGCCGGATTGGCAAAATATTCCGAACTGGGACTTCTATCAAAATATAACGGCCCAAAGAATCAAATTCGCGAATGTAAAATTGCTGTATGATGAAAATGATCTATACTTCGCTTTTACTTTAAATGGCCCAAATCGAGAACGGTATGCACTAAGCCACCAATTTGGTAACGTGGAAATTTGCCTCGACTCGAATAATGATGAGGATAGCTACTATAAAATTCAACTAACAAGCGATAATAAAATGAGGGATATGTTTTATCAGGGCGGTGGCGAGCCACCGCATGAAGCGTGGAATAGCCATGCAAAATATGCGGTGAAACTACTTCCAAATGGCTGGCAGGCCGAAATCGCAGTCCCGCGAAAACAACTGAAACTAAATCCAAAAAAATCGCTGGAAAAATGCAGAATAAATTTATGCTATAATATGGCGGCGCCTGAAGGCCGAGCACAGCATAGCTCAACAAGTTCAATCATGATTGGTGATTTTAATCAACCGGGATTGTTTTCAACTCTTGCGTTTGCTAAAAATAAAAGTTTGGACAATTTGCTAAAAAATCCGTCGTTTGAGAATGGAAAAGATAATAAAGTAGTGGGTTGGAATTCACCTAGCACCTGCAAACGAATGGAAATGAAACAGGCACCAGATGGGAATGCCGTCATGTGCTTAATAAAAGGAGAACAACAGTCTCTGTGCGATACCCTTAGCAATAAAATGCCTGTGAAACCTGAGGTGTTTTTTGAATTTACGGGAAAACATCAGGGCTCTAATGGGAGTATTTATGTCTTGTTTTATGACAAAAATGGGAAACTCTTGCCGAATACAACGGTAACAACTTATGCCAATAGTTCTTCAATATGGCATTCGTTTAAACTTAGCGGTGTTATTCCGCCCGGCACGGTAAATGCGGCGATCCTTTTGCGAAGTTGGTCAACATCGAAACAGCTACTTTTTGATGATCTTAAATTTATGAGCGAAAAATAGAACCTGTTGCATGGCTTTACAGTATCCTAAATTAAATCTAAAGAAATTAGAGTATTTCCCAACAAGGAATCATTGCTGAGAATCGCAACTGCGCTTCTCGTTGAATTAGATGAAACTTGGCTTGAAAATAAAATCTATATAAAAAATTGTTAATAGCAATCAGGGGAAATTACAGATGTTTTTGGATCGCTGTCAACACCGAAATCAGTGGCTCGCAAAGTCGTTTCCTTTCGGGATAGCTTGTTGTTTTGTGACGGAAGTGCCGGCACAATAGCGTCCTTTTCAAGATCCTTGGGAAAAGGACTGGTCACGAGACGCTGTAAAAAGTCTGGCAGATGGTCCCTAGTAAAGCCGGGGTTTTCTCCAAGAATAATGCTAAAGTCGTATGGGGATGCATGTTTTCCACCCGTGGCAATAACAGCCGGCGTGTAGTCAAAGAGCGACTTTTGCATTTCTTTGCGGTTGCGTACGCAATCGAAGTGAATAATATCAGCCGGTGCAGACGTCAGATTTTTGACATTACATATATCCGTCTATATTGGAAAATTCTCCATTTCCTTGTTTTGAATCTCAACCAATGCCTTTTGACAAGTAGCTTGACTATTTCTGACGACTAGAAAGAACGGTATCTCGCCACGTTTTTTTGCGGTGATGAGGACGACCGGTAAAGATTTTTCTGTAAATTGCGATTGATCAATCAAGAGTTTTCCCCCTGAATAGTCAAACCATGTTTTTAGCGCGCTGTTCGTGGAGCTTTAGAGATTTTTTCCGATGATTTGAAAATTGTCCGTGAAAAATAAAAGCATCCCATGACTTGCAGTATATATTAAAAAAAATATTTCTTCTATTTCTTTTAATTGGAATGGTTTTCTTCTTATGTCTATGTTAACTTTCGTTTCTTATTCTATTTTTCCGCAGAAATCACTTATGGTTCCCGCAAGTGCTACAGCACCCATTTTAGATGGCAAACTTCATGATCAAGTGTGGCAAATTGCTGAAACATTCAGCGATTTTGAAATTTATCAAAAAAAGGGTCTGCCAAAAGCGATGACGCAAGTAAAAGTACTCCGCTATAAGAAGGATTTATATTTTGGTGTGCAATGCGACGAGCCGGAAAAAGTTTATGCAGATCATTGTCTGAATGGCAGTTCTATTTGGCAAGGCGACTTAATTGAAATCCATTTTGGCGGTGTTGACCCGAAAGCATGGAGTCTGCAATTGGCTGTGGGAGCAGGCGGGGGAATGTTTTCGGATTCGGGAAATAATGATTTGTGGGAAGCTAAAACATGCGTTACTAAAAATGGATGGTCCGCAGAGGTTAAAGTCCCACTTAAAATGTTGCTTATTACAGATTCTGCGGTGGGTTTTAATGTTTGCCGACAACGCTACGCTACTGGTGAATGTAGCACCTGGAGCCCGCTTCGATTTACGTTCCATGAGCCAGAAAACTTCGGCGAATTGTTGTTGATAAACTATGATGATGCCGCATTGATACGGTTCGGATTAACACCGGAAGTAAAATTAAACCGAAAAACTTATCAGCAATTTGCGGCAAAGCATACCATGGAAGCCACGGCAGTAACCCATGGGCCTTATCTTTCAAATCCGACAAGGACCGGAATGACGATAAGCTGGGAAACGGCGGGCTGCACTGCGGCGTTTATTGAATATCGCGAAAAAAACAGCGATCCATGGATTCAAAAGCCTGTCGCGTTGAAAAATGGTGTGCATCGCACAGAATATAAATTACATGTCACGGATGTAACAAATTTAAAACCGGGGACCTCCTACGAGTATCGGCTGCTCAACCGTGTTTCCTATTTTCCAGAATTAAAATATTTTCCGGGGGGGCATTTTACAACGCTGTCTTTGGAAAAAAAGAATTATCGTTTTGGCGTTTTTTCGGATATCCACGGGGATAGCGCGATGTTGGAAAAATTATGGCGTAACTCGGATGTTCAGACAGCGGACTTTTATGTTAATTTAGGAGATATGCTCTCTTCTTTAAGCGGCCCATTGTCTTTCTTTAACGGATTTATTGATAAGGAGACCCGCCTCTTTGCCAAAGAACGCCCGCTTGTTATGGTTCGTGGTAACCATGACTTCCGTGGGTTCTATGCTGGTGGATATTTTGATTATATGCATCATCCGTCCGGACGTACTTATTACACATTTAAGCACGGACCAGTCCTTTTTATCGTTTTAGACAGCATGAGAGATTATGATGATCATAATCTCAATTCAGAACTTTTTATGAAGGAACAGAAAGAATGGCTGCAAAAGATAATTGGAAGCGCTGATTTTCAGCAAGCGCGCTTCCGAGTGGTTTTGATGCATTTTCCAATATGGGACAATGAAAAGTACTATACTCAAGTGGCACAAAATCTTATCAAGGATGCACTGGATCAGACTTCGCCGGAAAATCGAATTCAGTTAATGATTGGCGGACATGAGCATGATTATTTTAGAATAAATCCGAATGCCGCGAATGTAAAACTTTTAAATGGCGAAGCTCTTACGGTTGAAATACCAAAGGTCCCCTTTGCAGTCGTTGCTAATGACGGCCCTGGATGCAGAGGAGTGGAGGGCAGTATTCTTTCCGTGGATGTTACGGAAGATTCCCTGAATGTAAAAGCATTTGGACCAGATGGCAAAATTCTTGATTCGTTTTATGTATTTCCGGATACGTCGATAAAAGAAGGATAAAAAAAACATCGCTATGATGACGGTAGAAGAATCGTGGCGGATCGATGAAGTCGATCCGCAATGAAAAAAGACTCTTTTTACTTTGTTACTGTCGTTGTTTTTTGTTAAAATGGGGCTATGTTCTATTGCGTTTACTTAAGGATGGAGGCTCGTCTGGACAAGTCAAAACGAAAGTAGCGAATGTGCCGTTGCTATTGCGCTGATAATAAATTATATAAAGAGATTAAAATATGATTGACGAATGCGCTGTTAAAATTATTACCATGGGAACAAGTCATGGAGATCCTACTTTTTGCCGTTTTAATTCATCAACACTGATTCAAATTGGTGAATCGCTGTATCTTATTGATGCCGGCGCGCCGGCAAATGCTTTAATGATTCGCAAAGGATTGAAACTGCAAAAGATAAAGGCTATTTTTATTACACATATGCACGAAGATCATGTCGGGGGACTGCCTGGTGTGATTAAATCTTTTGTAAAATACCCAGTGAAACAACAACATGCGGACATTTTTCTGCCGGAAGTCGATGCGATTGACGGATTGATGGGGTGGATGCAATCAATGCATCGAATGTGGCCTGAGAATTTATTGGATTTTCATGTGGTTGAGCCGAAGTGTATTTTTAAGGATGAGAATCTGCAAGTAAAGGCATTGCCAACTAGACACCTCGAAAACGAACAACAAAACTTTCCCAGTTACGCGTATCAGTTTGGTATAAATGCAAAAAGACTGATCTATACTGGAGATCTAAAACAAGATTTTAGTGATTTTCCCGATGTGGCCCGAAAAGAAGTATCCGATCTCTGCATTTGTGAATGTACTCATTTTAATCTGAATGTCGCGCGAAAGGTGCTAAGCAAATGCCCGATAAAACAAATGATCTTTAATCATGTCGGGGATGCTTGGCATGGAGAAGGCGAGAAAAAACTTAGAGAAGTTCTCGATACTCTGCCTTTCCCTTGTGAAATAGCGCATGACGGCGATGAATTTAACTTGTAATTTGGAGAAGAAAATGACTCGAATCGCTGTTATTGCGGATTCTCATTTGCCGGATGACTCAGATACCATAAAAGAAGAGGTGTTTGAATGGGCCCTAGCCACGGCAATAGAAAGAAAAGCCGATGTGATTGTGGCTGCCGGTGATTTAACCGCAATGGGTACAATGGAGGCAGCAAAACGCATAAAACAAAAAATGGATGCGACGAACTTGCCGTATTTGATTACGCCAGGAAATGCTGAAAGACGCAGTCCCGAATTTCGGGAAGCAGTATTGTCCGAATTCAAAACAAGCGCCTCTTTTGAACAGAATTCCTGTTCTATACTGGTGCTGGATTCTTCTCAGCAGAAACTGACCGATAATGATCGAAAACAGATTGTGGACCTTGTCTCTCGGGGGCAAAAACAACTTTTTGTGGCGACACATTTCCCTCTTGCAAGTTTTCCACAAAAGGATCAGGGGTTTTTAAGAAGACTCCTCGCCGATGGCATTATTGGAGTCCTCGTTGCAGGGCACTTGCATCGCAATGGGACTGAACGTATTGGCAAAGGCGAGTACCACCTGGTGCGTGGCATTGATCCGGATAAGGCAATTGGCGGACCACCCGACTGCGTTTTTTTTGATTTTGATTCAAAAACGCAGTATTGGCAGCGCTTAGACTCTGATTATAGAATCGACTGGACTGCTGAACGCTCTGATGAATTTAGGGACTTGCTGGGTTTTTCCTGTATGCGGGATTCTTTTGGGGGAATAAAAGATGCAATTTCCATGCGTGTTAAAAGTATTGAACTCCGGTTTGAATGCACTAAAAATATTTCTACGGAAACGCTTTTTCCCCTCCTTGAACAATGGCGCGCGAAGGGCGGACGATATCTGTCAATTCATTTGCCGGATATTCTATGGGATCTAAAAAACAGTAAAGTCGAGGGAGTAAAACAAGTAAAAACAGCTTGTGAATTTGCGTTAAAAATTCACGCGAATCGTTTGACGATGCATGTGCCGCGTTGCCCCGTTGGACTTATTTGCAAAAATACGGATATTAAAAATAAAATGCTCGACGCATATGCAGACGCGCTGAAAAGGGTCCTGGAGCATGGAATAACGCTCGGAATCGAGAATCTGCATAGAACACCAGATGAAAAAATAGACTCAACACGCGGCTTTGGCTATACCCCGACAGAATGCCTGGATTGGATAAACGCATTGCGAAAAAAAACAAATAATGATAAAATTGGGTTCCATTTTGATATTGGGCACGCACGCAATAACGCTCCTTATTCAAGTGTTTATAGTATTAGTCAGTGGTTTGCAAAACTTGGAAATCTGATTACGGGTTACCATCTGCACCAAGTGGAGCAGGCACCGGACGGCAAGCTTATGAACCATTGCCCCGTTACTGGAATGTTTGGACCGCTGATTTCTTTTTGCTCCTTGTTTATTGCATGGAATGAAAACCAAATTAAACATG
>Ga0172378_10006788_pt1 | contig 10680 bp, 23 predicted proteins | sample GrowelOW332metaG_FD_119755 | JGI IMG/M metagenome (GOLD analysis project Ga0172378, IMG submission 119755) | Groundwater microbial communities from an aquifer near a municipal landfill in Southern Ontario, Canada - Pumphouse #3_1 metaG | ecosystem: Environmental > Aquatic > Deep subsurface >... | reverse complement strand
TATCAACGCGGGAGTCCGCGCGGCGTACGTCGTCCAATAAATCTTTTTGCATAATGCCCCGTTGGAGCATTATTTTTTTATACTTTGACATATTTATTTACCTCCTGTTAATTCTTGATGTTTTAAGGCAAACAACGCGGCGACATCGTGCAACACGTTTTCCTCGGACTCCGTCAACCCGCTTGCTTTAACTGCCTCGCTTGTTTTAACATAAAGGGGAACGGACGGTAAAAAACCACCCGTCGGACTCCGTAACGCCGTAACGCCGATTTGAATATATGTATCTTTCATTGTTTGCCTCCATAGCCTCCGCCGTGGGCGGTTTTTCTTTTATCTTATTTCGTTTTTACGACCCGCCGCCATAATAAGCGAGTCAATGTCTGCCGCCTTGTCGTCAATATAAATGTCGGCGTTTATCTTTCGGGTATCGCCGCCGTATTTGGCGATGTTTTCCGCCGTGTTTTCGTTGATATAATCAAAGATTAAGCCTTGACGTTTACACCAATCAACCGCGGCGGTAAGTCGTTCGCCTTGTCTGCACGTCCAAAGGATAATAAAGCTCCCGCACGCGCGCTCGCGCTTAATATATTGAATAGTCCGCCGAATAGGCTCGCCGATGTCGGGAAAGTGATTGACGCATAACGTACCGTCAAAGTCAACGGCAATTACCCGTCGATATGTATCCACGCCCGCCGCACGGTCAACGCCGATAATCTTTGTGTTTTCGCATATCGGGCAAATTTGCCGCCCTTCGGGTATTTCAGCCCCGCAATATAAACAAGTTGGCATTATTTCACCTCGATTTCGCGGTCGCCGATAGCCTTTATCATTCGACCCCAAAGCATATTTGTAATAAACAACTCGCAATACATACATTGTTTGCCCCAACGGAGCGGACATTTGCGGCAAGCGTCGTATCCGCGGGTTACGGTGTCGCGTGCGTCGCAAAACGCCGCGATTTCGTTTTCGGATAAATCCTTTATCGCCTTTTGCATTTTACGCCTCCTTGCCGCCGTCGTTTGCGGACGACTGCGTAATAGTAACCGTGTTATTTTGGTTATTGTCGCCGAATATGCCTTGATTTATTGCGGCGTCAGCGGCGCGAGGCGTTATCACGACCTCGATTTGCCTACCGCATACAATGTTGTTTAATCCTGTTGTATCGTTGGTTTTTACCGATATTACGGCGTCGGGCGTCTTGTTTATGTTGTTGACAAATTCCGCGAGGTTTTTTATAGAAAAATCTTGCATTACAATACCTCCACCTTCGAGCCGTCCGAATAGGTAAACCCGATAACGATATTGCCTTTATTGTTTGTGTTGATGTTTACCTTCATTTTTCGAAATTTGACGGACACTTGCGCGATTATACCGTCAAGGACAGCAACACCCATTGATAATATAATGTCGTGTAAGCCGCCGCCGAGTTCTGTATTGCGGTCGGCGCAATATGCCGCGAAATCGTCAAGGGTTTGGCGGAGCTTTATTATATTTTTTTCGCGCCTTTCGTGCTTGTCTTTTTCTTGCTGATATTGCCGAGCCTCGAAACAATCGCACGTTATTGTCGCCGCCTCGTTTGCGTCGGCTTGACTGTTATACGGTGCGGTTGGGAGCGACTGCTTGCCACAATAACGGCAAGTCGGGTAATATTGCGGGATTTCGTTATCCGCCGCCGTATTGTTTTCGATTTCGACGTCGTAATCGTTATCGTCGTCGCGGTCGGGAGTGTAATAATAATTATCCATTTTCGCCTCCTTAATTTGACTTTTTGTCGTGCGTTTCTGTAAACGCGGCTTTATAATCGGTACCGTGTTCAATATTGTAGTTTGACAATATTTTGATTTCGCGGTCGGTTAAATCGTCCGCCACCTCAACCGCTTTTTTATAATCGTCGTAAATCGCGTATTCTGTAAAACGAGAATATTGCGATACGGCGTCGTCGGGTGGAATCGGGTTTAATTTTGTAAATTCGTCGATGTTGAGTTCCCTTGAAAAATTATTGCTGAAATATCCGCCGTAACCGTGTCCTTCTTTGTGATATAAACCAACTTTTACGTGACGAATATCGGACGGTTTCCATTCGTCATTTGATGTTTGTACGCTCATTGAATAAACTCGCACACGTCGAACAACGTACGGTGCGACCGTAATTGTTTCGTTTGTTTTACCACAACAAGGGCAATCGAACGTTACGCCGTTTATTGTTAGTTTGCGGGCGTCGTTACACACCTTGCACGGCTCGCGAAAGTGTGTTGTTTTTCCGCGGATTATCACATAAAACACATCGCCGAGGTTTATGGGGCGAGGCGCATTGTATTCGATAATCGTTTGTTGTTTGGTTTGGTTTGACTTTTCCATAATGTTTTGTGCCTCCTATTTTATTTTTTTATAAATGCGGGCGGGTTGTTTAAGATTTCCCGCACGACTTTTATTGCTCGAATTACCGTAATGTTATAATCGCCGAGGGCGTTTAATCGGGCTCGCTTTCCACATTTTAACGGGTTGCAATAATCGGCTTGCGCCGTGCTTTCCGCCATAGCGTCCTCAAAGTCTTTATCCGATAATGCCAAAATCGCTTTGCAAATTTTGTTGATGTTTTCCATAATGCCCTCCTATAAATCAAATAACGATATTTGCGACTTTACGGCGTCTAACCAACGCCCGCAAGCCGTGTAATATTCGTCGTCTATCTCAAACCCGATATAATCGCGTTGCAACTTATAAGCCGCAACGGCGGTTGAGCCGCTACCCGCGAACGGGTCGAGTATCAAGTCGCCTTCCTTTGTGTGTTGCGCTATAACTCGCGATAATAGGTCGGTCGGCTTTTGGTTTTGGTGGATTTGCTCTTTGCCTGTTACACGGGCGAATTTCCATATATCCTCATATCGCGGCACGTTGTCGTTAAACTTTGCCCGCCCTTTGTTGGCGTAAATGATAAACTCGTAACGTTTGCCGTATTGCGCCTCCAAATCGCCCGCCGTGTGATTTCCTTTATCCCAAACGATAAGGTTTTTAACGGTAAAATACTTTTCAACCTCTTGTTTGAAAAAATCGACCTTGTCACTACCGCAAAACATATAAAGAGGGGAATTTTCCTTCAGTACGTCACATAATAGCGGGATAACGTCTTTTATCAATTGTGGGTTGTCGTCGTTCTGTATTGCCTTGCAAAACTTATGCTCTTTATCTTGCCGCCTGTGGGTCTTGTATTCGATAAGATACGGCGGGTCGGTAATTATGCAATCAACGAGTACCCCCCCCCGCAACATATCACGCAATCCCTCGAGGCAATCCATTTTATAGATGTGATTTTTTTCAATAGCCATTGCGTGCCTCGCTTGTTTCGTCAATATAGTTGCGTCCGATAATTTTCATAAACTCTTGCCGCGTGTGGGTCTTTTCAAATTCACGTTGACACGCCGCCTTCAGCTCGTTATCAAATGTTTTATCAAAGTGGACGCCCTTATTACTCAAATTGTGGTACTCTGCCGTAAGGTAAACCCAAAAGCCGTAATGCTCGGAATTTTTACGGTTTGCGCCGCCGTAAATATGGTGTTTATGCAAATTGTATGTACTGCCCGTTTTATAACATTGTTTAGATTGTTGCATTATTGATTTTGCCATTATCCGCCGCCTTCGATGTCCTTATCGTTTAACCCGTTTGCCGCCGCCTCGTTTCTTACGTCGTCGTATTTGTCGACGTGTCCGCAAGGATTTTCCCAAGTATCAACCGCAAGTATGCGGCTACCGTCGTACGACCGCCCGTTAAGGACTTGACCGCGGGGTTGTCCGCAGATAGGACATACCCAACGCAAATTTACGTAAATCCCGTATATGCCGTCGTGGTTGGCGCAAGCGGGAATATATACGCGTTGTATTTTCTCTTTCATAGTGCCTTGCCCTCCACAATCTCATAGCCCAAAGCCCTCAACTCGTCGCATATAGGCTTAAATGTGTAGTCGTCCGAATTGAAATTGTTTTTTTCGATAATATCCAATATCTTTATTTGCTCCGCTTTGTCGGGCGTTATCTTGCCAAGCCACTTATTAATTGCCCTTTCGTTTGCGGAAACAACTCTACCGTTGACATAATCGCTGTCCTGCTCCTCAAAAATGCGTATTGTTGCGCTTTGAATTTTAGCTATAAACAAAAGATTGATTTTCATTTTTATAAATTGCCTCCGTTGTTTTCGGATAAAGCCGCCGCGGGTTTTATTGTTTTTGCCAATTCCGCTTTTAATACGGTTAATGCCTCGGTGTTGGACTGTGCGATTTTGGATATTTCGTCAACAAACTTCATAATAAAATCGTCCAACCGCCGCCACATCGGCGAGCCTTCGCCACTTACAAAGCCTTTGTCCGCGTCGTTCATATCTGCGTAAAGTTCTTTGACAATGCGTTGATATGGATAATAACCGAGATTGTATTTTTCGCCGATTTTGCCTTCGAGGGCGCGGCGTTCGTCGCTAAAAGCCTTTAAGTCCTTTTCTAATTGTGTTACGTAATTGTCGGGCAAGGCGTACGGCGCGGGCGGAGGGTTGTTTATAGTGTTGTGTGTACGGATACAATTTGCCAACCGCACAACAAACACTTGCTCAATGGGCGGCGTTTCCGACATTATCATTGCGCCACCTCTTAACACTTTTTGCCGCCGTGGCGGTATGGGCGACTCTTGTTGTATGCGTGCTTTTCGGCGATAATCTTTTCAAGGTCAATCCCGTAATACCCGCACATATCCATAATGCGGATAACGACATCGGCAAGCTCTGAGGGTACGCCCTCCATTTTGTCGTTGCCTTGCTTGTCTTTACTGTAATATGTTTCGGTTACGGTGTGTCCGTTCCGATATTCCTCAAAAGCCTCGGCAAGTTCCGAATTACAAAGCATAAGCAACTCGCCAAAATTCCTTTCGCCGCTATCCCACCAACCGTGGGATTTGGCGTTTTCGTGTACCGCCGCCGTTATTTCTTTAATGGTGTTTGACATTGTCGTCCTCCAAATTGTTATTTTTTATAAATTCGCTTAACTGCTCGGGTGTAATATCTTGCGTATTGCTACACCCGTATTTATCAAGGCAAGCGATAAGCATTTCGCCGTAACGGTCTTGCCTTGATATAAGATGTATCATTTGATTTTTTGTCATTTTTTCTCAATTCCCCGAAAATACGATTACGGGAAACGCCCCTTTTGTTGATTTGTCGCAATAGGAATAACAACCGTCGGGAAAATCGTATTGCAACCCTTCGGGAGCTTTTACAAAATAACGACAATAACCCGTTTGTATTTCTCTATCTGTAAAATCGTCTTTCGGGTATTCCTCTTTTAATTTAGCCGCCGCCGTTTCGACGGTATATTTGTTGGCGTGAAAAACTATGTCACCGTTGTTAAATTCCATAAAATCAAATTTACTCATTGTGTTTACCTCTTTTGCCTTTATAGTTGGGGCAAGTTGTCTTGTGAAGTATGTAGCCCATTCGCAAACCGTCAAGCGAGCGTTTTCCTTTTAATTCGGTGTAAGGTGTAACCTTTGACGCCTTCGCCGTGTAACCCTCGATGTCGATTACCGATATATTGCCGTTCGGGTCGGTGCGATATAAAATCGGGTCAATGTCACATAAAACCGTTTTGTTTGGGGATAATTGCATTAAGATTATAGACGCGCCACAATGCGCGCATTTTGTTTTACTTCGCATTGTCCGCCTCCGATTGCTCCTCGCAAAGCCTTATATTATCTATCGCGGTATAAAAGACATTGCCTTCGGTGTCCTTTAAACCAATCCGCGTACGCCACCCGACAATAGGTTGTCCGCTATAATTTGTTGATTTGAAATAAACAACAACGCCGCGCGTACCGTGTGGCACTTTCCGCCCCTTAAAAACCTCAACCGTTTTGCCGAAAAATTTTTCGTGGTCGCGCAATTCCGACGCCGCGGATAAATTATCGCGTTGCATTGCAAACATAAACATTGCGTCGTATTCGGTGGGCGTGTATCTTGCTTGCTTTAACATTTCACCGCCCCCAATAAATTAAGCATAATTTCCGCATATCCATTATCAAGTGCATTTTCCTTCAGCGGGAACAATGGGCAATTACGGTTGATTTCAACCAAGTGAATATGATTAAAATATTTGCAATCCATACAAGCGTTGCGAGTGCAATAAGACTCAACGTCGACACCGTGTGGGTTTTTGTATAGCAATGTTCTTTCTTTTAACGTGTATGTTTTTATGTACAACTTAACAAATCCGCCAATACGTGTAATTGCAAAAGATTTAATCGACGCGGGAAAACGACCGAAAATATGTATCGCAAGGTCTATTTTGTTTGCTATAATTTCCCGACCGTTTACAACTATCTTTGACGGAACACCAAACGCGGTAAACGCGCCCGTTGCCTGTGTGATTTGTTCGCTATATTTTGGTGTGGTTTGGTTTTCCATTTTTTACGCCTCCTTAACCGTTGTTTGTGCCGACAAGATAGTCGAGCGACGTTTTAAGTACAATTGAAATTTGCTTTGCAACGGATAACGACGGAATTTTTTCGCCGTTTTCCATATAACAATAGGCGGGTTGTGATACGCCGATTGCCTTTGCGACCTCTGCTTGCGACATTCCCGCCGCCTCTCTTGCTGTTTTCAGCCTTTCACCTAACATTTTTTCGCCTCCTTTGAAAAATATTTACGGTTTTTATAACCTTGCTTATTGACAAGCGTAATTTTTTTGCGTATAATAAATATGCTACTATAAATTACCGTAAAAACTCCACTTGTCAAATATGCAAGGGGCTATGTATTTTTTTACTCTGTTTTCATAACCTTGCTTATATTCTATACGATAAGTTCCATATTGTCAAGGGGTTTTTGCGATATTTTACGGAAATTTTAGGAGGATACCGCAAATGCTTATTACTGAAAGGATTTTTGCCGTTTTGAAAGAACAAAACAAGTCACAAGGCGACCTCGCGAAAGCGTTAGAAATACGCGACGCGACAGTTTCCGACTGGAAACGAAACAAAACTACACCTTCAGCCGCCACCGTTGGTTTAATTTCCGAATTTCTCGGCGTGTCTGTTGATTATCTTGTTTTAGGCAAAGAGCCAACGCCGACCGCCGCCGCAATAAAACAAGGTATTTTCGGTAATAGCAATCAATATAATACCGTTACCATACACGGCAACGGTACAATTGAAATATCGGAGTTTGACGGCGAATTGATAAAGGTTTGCGGGCGGCTTGATATGCGCCGCAAAAACGCATTATTGACTTATGCGTACGACCTTGAAAAGCAAGTAAATGAGAAAAAATAGGGAGGTTTATTATGGAATGGTTTTATAATTTAAGTAGAAAAGCCCGCGTTTTTATCGCGGTTATTGCGTGGTTGCCTTTGTTTATTGCCGCTTTTGTTTACGGCGACGGCGGTAATAATGACAGTATGGGCGGTGGCGAGTCCTTTGTTGCGCTTTTGACGCTTGCAATCGGTATATTTTTTACCGTCTTTGCCATAAAAGCAACGCGACGTGAAAAAGCCGAGCAAAGGGAAAAAGCCGCCGACGAGCAAAAGGAAATCGAGGAGGCAAGGGCGCGGGAACGCGCGGCAAAATATGCGTCATTAAATGAAGTTTCATTTTCTGCCCGCATTATCGGCGATAATAAAAATACGAGCGGATTTCCGATACATACCAAAGTTAAGGGCGTCACGTTCGAGGGGCGTCAAGAATATTTGGCGGAAAGCTCGGCGGGCGACGCCTTGACAATCGAACACGCACCGACAACGGAATACCCTAACTCAATAAGCGTTACAAACGACCGTACGGGCGATGTACTCGGTAACATCGGGAGCGACCTTGCCGCAACTTTGCTTAACAAATACGGCGAGGGCTGTGCTTTTGTCGGCGAGATTACCGAAATTACGGGCGGCGAGGACGGGCTTAATTATGGTTGCAATATAGTAATAAACAACACGGAGTCATAATGCAAAACGCGGTAATTTACGCCCGCTATTCGTCGCAAGGTCAAAACGAACAAACAATCGAGGGGCAAATAAGAAAATGCACCGAATACGCGGCGGCTCAAAAATTAAAGGTCGTCAACATATATATTGACAAGGGCAAAACGGGTACGGACGTCAACCGCCCACAATTTCAAAAAATGATTGTGGACGCGGCGACGGGCGCGTTTAATTATGTCATTGTTTATATGCTCGACCGTTTCGCGCGTAATCGGTATTATAGTACTGTTTACAGTTGGCAACTTCAGCAAAACAACGTCAAAATAATGTCTGCCACCGAAAATATAAGCGAGGGCGAGGAAGGCGAATTTTATCAAATGTTTTTGGAATGGAACGCCGAAAAATACTCGACGCGACTATCAAAGCGCGTTAAAGAGGGTTTGACGACTTCCGTAATAAACGGCACCTTTGCGGGCGGACATCTTGTTTATGGGTACAAAAAAGACGGCAAACGCCTTGTTGTAAATGAGGACGCCGCCGCCATAATTAAATTTATATTTAATGAATATGTAAAGGGTGTATCAAAAAAAGACATAGCCGACGCCCTTAATAAAAAAGGGCTGCGCCGCGACGGTAAACCGTTCGAGGCAAAGCACTTTGACCGTATAATCTGTAATGAAAAATATACAGGGTCGTTTACGTTCGGCGGGCGAGAGTGTAATAACGTTTACCCGCAAATTGTTGACCGCGAAACATTCGACACGGCGCAAAAGCGGGCGCAAACAAACAAATATTTTTCGGGCGCAAATTCCGCCAAAATCGAATATCTTTTGCAAGGTAAATTGTATTGCGGGCATTGTGGGGCGTCTATGGTCGCCGACGGTGGCACGGGCAAAATGGGTACAAAGTATCATTATTATGCTTGCACCAACCGAAAGAAAAAACATACTTGTAATAAATCGAATGAGAAAAAAGACTTTTTGGAATGGTACGCCACGGAGCAAACCGTCAATTATTTATCCGACCCGCGGCGCGTTGCTATTATTGCCGACGACGTCGTAAAATATTATGAGTCGCGGACATCACAAACAGAATTAAGGCGGCTTACGGCTGAACGTACCAAGACGCAAAAGGAAATTGACAACGCGGTCAACCTTATGATTTCGGGCGTTTCCGCCGACGTTGTAAAAACGCTTGATAAAAAAATTGTTGAGTTGACAGCTTTATTGAATGACCTTTCCGAACATCAAGCCAAAGTCGAGTTGGAGCAAGGCTTAAAAGTAACGCAAGCTGATATAATCGCTTTTGTTGCCGAGTTTATAAAAGGCAATCCGCACGACAAGGCATTTCAAAAGCGCATTATCGACAACCTTGTAAACGCGATGTACATTTCCGACGACCGCGTTACCTTATACTTCGCTATTAAGGGCGGTAAAGAGGTTGCCTTTATAGGCAAGGACGAAACGGACGCGGCAATAAATGAGCTTGACGCGGGGGCGAGTGTTCAAACTTTACCGCACTTACCCCGCCAAACGCGACAATGTTTGAACACTACCGACGCGAGATATATTTTCGTCAATGGTGTTGCGGGCATTGTCATTGAAAGAAAGGGCGACCGTTAATCGGTTGCCCTTTCTGCATAAATAAAACGCCTCGAATTATCGGGGCGTTTTGCTTAATCATTTATTATTTTCGGACGTGTCTTGCGTTGCGGCGGTTTTTTTTCTTGACCAATGATATAATAAAATCAAGTAATTTTGTAAATAGGTCGTTTATCGCCGTAACCTTAAATATGTTATAAAACGTTTGGTTGAGCGCGTATATCGCCGCCGCCACCGTCAATACATATTCAACCTCGAGTTGTCCGACCACCGCCATATATACGACGGTTGCAACCACCGAAAAGCCGATTGAAATTGTCAAATATATGTAATGCCGCTTGTTTTCGGCGATTTTCTTAAACGCACCGCAATATTTGAGGATACCAAGTATTACGATACCAATAACGGCAATTAGCGTTACCACTAAGCCGTATGTGCTAAAAAATGTAATCAATGAGTCCATAGTTTTTATACCTCCGTACTTTTTTAATGCTTGCGACAGCGAATTTTTTTATTGTTTTGCGTTTACCTTGCGCGTTAGTTCGACAACTTCGTCAATTTTTGCGCTCCAAAATTCAGCGTCAAACAAATAGCTGTTTTTCAACGCAAATGCTTGTAATTTTGTCATTACGACATCTTTCTTTACCGTTCCCGCCGTCTTGCCTTGCTGTTTCAACAAAGCGTTGACGTCTTTATATGTAGTTTCCGCGTCGACGACGAGCGTATTTAGTGTGGAAAGCATATCATTTGTTGCCTTTGCTTTTTCCTCTTTTGTTTTTGCCTCTTTGTATGCCTTGACCGATTTTGCAATCGCAACGGCGCAAGGAATAAGCGTTGAAATAATTCCGCTTAAAATCAAGCCTATTATTTTAATTATTTCCGTAGTATTCATATCGCACCTCAATTATAGTACAGCCGCGGCGGGGTTACAATTCGAGTCGCTCGTTTGTTCGTCTGTCGCGGGGTCGGGTTTGGGCAAATATCCTTTAAGCTCCTCGACTTCGGCGCGCAAAACATCAATATCGATGTTCGACGCCTCATTATCGAGCAAGTCCGCTTTTGCCCTTAAAGCCTTTGCCTCCTCGGCTTTTGCCGTCTTTTCGTCAATAAGGTTTTCCCTTTTTGTAATTTCT